>MDTE01146915.1_pt1 | contig 36413 bp, 33 predicted proteins | sample 811231 | NCBI WGS metagenome assembly MDTE01 (sample SAMN05326651, study PRJNA326480) | marine metagenome | isolation source: seawater | place: Indian Ocean: Red Sea | collected 2010 | reverse complement strand
GACATGACCGACGCCGCCCGCACAGAGATGCGCGCCGATCTGGAGGCGACGGGGCTGATCGCCCGTGCTCAAGAGCGGGCGGACGTGGCAGCGGAGTAGTAAACGCGCGGAGCTGCCGCAGACGATGTCTCGCGGCGGCCTCCGAGTTTGCGTGCAGTTAGCTCAACTGTGGAGTGACCGGAGTGGGCTTCTCAGCGTGTTTGGCTGCTTCCTGCTTTTCCACTGTTCCTGAAATTTCTCCGCCAGATGTGACGAGCAGTTCTTTGTACAAAATCTCGCCAGTTACCTTTCCTGTCGCCGTTATCTCTAAGGTCTTGGTCGACGTGACCTTGCCCTCGACATTTCCCGCAATCGACAGCTCATCACATTCCATGGCGCCGTTGACGCTGCCGGTGCAAAAACCTGCACCCGCCATCAACATGCAACACGCTTCCTGATATGAAGTGCACCTTGTCGTTTCGCGTGCGAGGGCGTGTGTGATGGGTGTGCAGTACGACTATATCGTCGTCGGGGCCGGCTCGGCCGGTTGCGTGATGGCGAACCGCCTGTCGGCGAAATCGGCTAACCGCGTCCTGCTGCTGGAGGCGGGCCGGGACACGCCGCCGGGCCGTGAGCCGGCCGACGTGCTCGATACCTATCCGCTGTCCTATTTCAATCCCGCCTATATTTGGCGCGGGATGCGCGGGCATGCGCGCCGCCATGACAATTCCCCGGCCGGGCCGTTCCGCCAGGGCCGTATCATGGGCGGCACCTCCTCGATCAACGGTATGGTGGCGCTGCGCGGCACGCCGATGGACTATGACGAATGGGACGCACGCGGTGCCGCGGGCTGGGCCTGGGACGATGTGCTGCCCTATTTTCGCGCGCTCGAGAACGATGTCGATGCGGACCGGGACGCCGATGCCGATCTGCACGGCAAGGATGGCCCGCTGCCGATCCGACGTGTGGCGCGCAATGAATGGCCGCCTTTCGTCAATGGTGTCGACACATGGAGTCGAAACCGCCAGCTCGCGCCAATCCACGATCTCAACGGCGAGTTTCGCGCCGGTGTCGGTGCGCTTCCGCTGAGCCGGTTTCCCGGCAAGCGCGCCTCGACCGCGATCTGTTATCTCGATGCCGAAATCCGGACACGGCCCAATCTGACCATTCATACCGACACGCATGTCGAGGCCCTGATCAGCGAGGGGACGGCGGTCAAGGGCGTGCGAGCGACGATCAAGGGTGTCGAGCAGGCGTTCCTGGCCGGCGAGGTGATCGTGTGCGCCGGTGCGCTGCAGTCGCCGGTCATGCTGATGCGCGCCGGCATCGGGCCTGCGGCCCAGCTGCGCGCGCTCGATCTACCCGTGGTCGCCGACCGGGCCGGTGTCGGGGCCGATTTGCAGAACCATGCGGTGGTCTATCTGGTCGCCCAACTGCGCCGCGACGCCGCCCAGCCCATGGCTGTGAATACCCATTCCACCGCGACGGAGCGATTTTCCTCGGGTGTTGACGATGCCAGCCCGCTGGATATGAGCATGTCGATCTCCAACAAGATCGGCTGGCACGCATTGGGGCGCCGGGTCGGGGCGCTTGTGCCGACGATCCTGAAGCCGGATTCGCGTGGCGATGTGACGCTGACCCGGGATGAAACCAATATCCGTCCGCGCATAGAGTTCAATTATCTCGACGATGCCCGCGACCATGCGCGCATGGTTGCCGGTGTGCGCCATGCCATCGAGGTTCTGCTGTCGCCCGAGGTGCGGCCGATCTGGCACTGCGCCTACCCGGTATCACGCCCGAACAGAATGCGTGCGCTCAACGACATCACCATGTTCAACAGCCTGCGCGCGCGGATCCTGTCCGGGTTATTTGATACGGTTCCCGCCATCGGTCGGCCGGTGTTGGCGGGATTGTCCGAGCCGGGGGCGGACGTGGCGGCGCTGGCCGACGATCCGGCACGGCTGGATGATATCGTCGCCAGGAGCGTGGCCGGCGTGTTTCATCCGGCCGGCACGTGCCGTATGGGCGCGGCCGATGATCCGTTGGCCGTGACCGACCCCCAGGGTCGGGTCTATGGCGTGGAGGGGTTGCGGGTCGTCGATGCGTCCCTGATGCCGGTCCTGCCGCGCGGCAACACCAACCTGCCGACGATCATGATGGCCGAGAAAATCTCGGCCACGATGCTGGCCGCCTAGTAGGTCGCGCGCCCGCCCGAAAGATCGAACACGGCGCCGGTCGCGAACCCGTTTTCTTCCGACGACAGCCAGGCCACCATCGCGGCAATTTCCTCGACCTTGACGAAGCGGCCTCGCGGAATTTTCGACAGCATGTAGTTCACATGTTCTTCGGTCATCTGGTCGAATAGGGCCGTGCGCGCGGCCGCGGGTGTGATGGCGTTGACGGCGATGTCGTGGTCCGCAAGCTCCTTGCCGAGCGATTTTGTCAGCGCGATGACGGCCGCCTTCGAGGCGCTGTAGGCCGCGGCGTTGGGGTTGCCTTCCTTGCCGGCGACCGAGGCAATATTGACGATCCGCCCGGATCCGGCCGCGATCATGTGGGGCACCACCGCGCGCGAACAGATGAAGGTGCCGGTCAGGTTGATGTCGATGACCTGGCGCCATTCATCGACCGGATACTCGTGCACCGGCGCATTAGCGCCGGAGATTCCGGCATTGTTGACCAGAATGTCGATCCGGTCGGCCTCGTTGGCGACCGCCTGCGTCGCCGCCGCGACGGCATCCGCGTCCGCGACGTCGACACCCGTGGCCGCGGCCCTGTCGCCGAGCGTCTCGGCCGCATCCGCCGCCTTCGCGGGGTCGAGGTCCCACAACCGGACATGGGCACCGGAAGCATGCAGGCGCTGGGCGATGGCAAGGCCGATGCCCTGGGCGGCGCCGGTGACGATTGCGGTCCGGCCATCGAGATCGATCTGGTTCATGGTCTGGGCCCTCTGGGCTGGTTCGTCATGTGCGAAGGACAGGGGGTTCGCGCGGGGTTGCAATCCTCGTGCGCTTTTTACCGGTGTCGGTCATGGGTTTGCGAGCGAAAAGACCCGAACAGGAGTGCACCTTTGTCGCCAAAAGGGCCGTTTCCCGGGCTCACGCGGGGGTGATCGGCCGTTTACGTCTCGTTAACCACGATATGGGACGCTCGGTTTGTGTCCGGACATTTTGTTGGTGTTCGGTTGGGAGACTTCGAGTTGCAAGACAAGTACAATTTTCCGCCATGTCGGTTCTGGTGGTCGACGGAAGTGTCTTCTCCAGGAAGCTGACGGTGCAGATGTTCCGGTCATTCGATTTCGGGTTCGTCCGCGAGGCCGACGTCGCCTGAACCGGGTTGTTTGCCCCCGCCCGCCTGACTAACGTTGTGGCTCCATCACCAGGAGGCGCTCGTGACCGGTCCCATCGAAGCCCGATTGACCGAACTCGGTATCGAGTTGCCAATTCCCCGAAAACCCAAGGTCGCCAAGATTCTGCCGGCGCTGATCGTCGATCGGCTGCTGTTCGTCTCCGGCATGGTGCCCCATTGGGATGGGGAGCTGCGCTATGTGGGAAAGGTCGGCCGCGAATTCTCCCTCGAGGAAGGCCAGGCGGCCGCGCGACTGTCGACGCTCAGCGTGCTGGCGGAGGCGCGCGAGGCACTGGACGGTGATCTCGACCGGATCGCGCGGGTCGTGAACGTCAAGGGCTACGTCAACGCGTTGCCCGACTTCACCCAGATACCCGATGTGGTCAACGGCGCGTCCGAGGTCATGATGGATGTGTTCGGCGATGCCGGCCGTCACACACGCACGGCGATGGGCGTGGCCGTGATGCCATTCGACGTCGCGATTGAGGTCGAAGCGATCTTCCAACTGCATTGAACGTTGGGCCGGGATGGCCTATGCGGTCGACTTGCCCCGGCGCGCCGGGATCGAGGAATTGCACAAGCAGATCGAGCGGATCACGCTGGACCATGATGGGCGGCTCTACATCGCCAAGGATGCACTGATGCAGGCGGAAACCTTTGCAGCGATGTTCCTGCGGCTGGATGAGTTTCGCGATGTTCTGTCCCGGATCGATCCGGAAGGCCGTTTCCAGTCGGACATGTCGCGGCGGCTTCGGCTGCACCCGCGCACAGCAGGCTGATCTTCGGTATCGCACCCCGTTTGCGCAGCACGTTCAACGGATTATGCTCCGCGCATGAACTCACAAAGCCCCGAGACCGCAGCCGATATTTCCGCGCCGCTCGAGCTCCATACGGAGACCGTGCAGCCGGACTGGATCGACTATAACGGCCATATGAACCTGGCCTACTACATGCTCGCCTTCGATCACGCGACCGACGCGTTCTTCGACTATGTGGGGCTGGGTGAGGGATATCTGAAGACCGCCAATTGCTCGACCTTTACGCTCGAAGCGCACATCACCTACGACCGCGAGCTGATGGCGGGCGCGCCCATGCGGTTCGAGACGCAGCTGCTGGCCCATGACGCCAAGCGCCTCCACTATATCCATTTCATGTATCACGCCGAGGAAGGCTATCTGGCCTCGGCCAACGAGCTGATCAGCCTTCATGTGGACATGGATGCACGCCGGTCCGCGCCCATGCCCGAACAGGTGCTGACGCGCCTCGATGCAATTGCAGTGCACCATGATAAACTGCCCCATCCGGAACAGGCGGGAAGGGTCATTTCCATTGTCCGTTGAATCTCTTGCGAAGGGTCACCGCCGGATCGGGACGGTGCGCGAAATCGCCGAGCGTTGGGGCTTGGCGAACCGGCTTTCGCGCGCGGCGGACCTGGAACCTGCGTTCCGTGAGATGCTGGACTGCGCCGTGGTGGTCAGCCGCCGGGCGCGCACGCTTGCCGGGTCTGCCTATACCAAGGAACGGCGGATAGTCCTCAATGCGCGACTGCTGGAACGCGGGCGCGAACGCGACCGGGATGCAACATTCCTGCACGAATGTGCCCATGTGCTTGCCGATATTTTTCACGACCGGCCGTGCCGTCACGGCGATCGTTGGCGCGAAATGATGCGGTTGCTGGGCGAAGTGCCCAATGTGCGCCATCGCATTCCCTATCTGTCGCGCGAGGCCAACGCGAAAATCATCTGGCGCTGCACCGGATGTGCGCAGGCCTATCACTATGTGCGGCGGCCGCGCCGCAAGATCAAAGATTGTTATTGCGCGGATTGCGGCCCTGAAAATGGCCGCCTGCGCGAGGAAATCCCCGAATGAGCGAAGCCCGTGCGGACGCACGTCCCGCGACCATCGAACTGCGGATTATCGTCTGGCAGTTGGTGCGGATCATGGTGCAACTGGAATCCGTGGCCCGCAACCGCGGGCGTAAGAAGGCGCCGTCGGTCTATGCGGACTGGCGTGCATCCTGGACGGAGATCGACCGGACACTCACGCGCCTCGGCGACAGCGATTCCGAAGCATTTTCCGACCTGATGATGAACCAGGAGGTGGTGCTGCGATGCCGCGACCGTTCCCAGCTGAACGAGGTCACACGCGCGATCGAGAATGTCATCAACCAGCTCGACCAGCACCTGCGCGCCGCGAAGGGTGACGCACAACAGGAAGAGGATCTGCAGTTCGAACGGCGCGAAATGAACGCGCTTTTGAAGCGGCTGCGGAAGCTGGGCCGGGCGGGAAGCCGCGGCAAACCCGGCGAAGGTGCTAATCGGCCGCGTCGCGCCCGGGGGCGGAAAGACTAGCCGCGAAGGCTGCGACGGCCTGGTCCAGCGTGCGGGACCGGTCCGCGGTCTCTCTTGTTTCCGAAGCCAGAGACGACTCCGCGAGCAGTTGGAACATGTCCGCGGCCCCCTGGTGGATTTTCGGCGTCAGGCCGATCTCCGAGAAAGTCTTGGCGATTTCCAGCATTTCGCCGGTCCACCGTTCGGCATCGGCTGCAAGCCAGGGCACGCGCCGTTCCATGCGTTGCAGGACCTGCGCCTGGCTTTCCGAGAGTTCCTGGTGCAATTCCTGGGACAGGCCCAACTGTGCCGCGCCGATGAGGACCAGGGTTTCCAGGGTCATCGCGCCCTTGTTCAGGGCCGCGTAACACATCTTGATCGCGGACGCGGCGCCGACCCCGCCGGGCAGCGGTCGGATCAGCAGGTCCGGCCGGGCGATAACCTCGAGCCGCTCGGGCGCCTCGCCGCTCACATACAGCCGTGTCGGCGCGGAGCGGCCGGGCGGGCCCCCGATGATGCCGCCGTCGAGATATCCGGCACCGGCATCGGTGACGATCCCCGAAATGGTCTGTGTGGTCGACGGGGCGATCGCGTTACAGTCGACGAACAGCGGCGCCTTGCCGGTGCCGCGCATGGCGTCCGCGGCACGGCTCGCGAAATCCACGGCAGCGGATGGCGGCATGACCGACAGGATTAGGTCGGCCTTTTCGGTCAGCGATGCCAGGGATCCCGCATCTTCGATACCGGCGTCCGCCGCAAGTTTGCGCGAACGGTCGCTACGGTCGTCAAGCGCGGTCATGGCCGTGAAACCACCCTCGCGCAGCGTGCGGCCGATCGCGTGTCCCATATCGCCGGTGCTGACGACGCCGATGGTCTGGATCGACATATTTCCGTCCCCTGTCATGCGCGGCCGCGCATTGATTTTCACGCTCACACCCTGTTACATCCGGGCCATACTAGCATCGTGCAAATCTGCCAGGGGGAAGAGATGGCGACCGATCGACTGGTGGAGCCGGCATGGCTTGAGGAACACCTCGATGACCCGAACGTGGTCATTCTGGAGTTCAACTGGAACGGCACGGAATCCTACGACAAGTGGCACATTCCCGGAGCGCACGGGTTCTTTTGGAAGGACTTCCTGTGGGACGACACCGTGCGCGATTTCCCCACCCCCGAGATGTTTGCCGAACGCTGCGGCGCGTTGGGAATCTCCAACGACACGACGGTGGTCTGTTATGGCGATCCGGTCCAGTTCGGCACCTATGGATGGTGGGTTTTCACCTATCTGGGACATCCCGATGTCCGGTTGCTGAACGGTGCCCGGGTGCGCTGGGAGAACGAAGGACGGCCGACAACCACGGATGTGCCCAGTGCGACGCCGGCCACCTATAAGGCCGGATCGGGGCGCAACGATCACATGCGGGTGCGCTTTGCCGAGATCATCGAGCGGCTCGACGATGTAAAGGCGGGCGGCAACACGGCCCTGCTCGATCATCGCTCGCCCGAGGAATATAACGGCGAGCGGGTCAACATGATCGGCGCGCCCGATGTGGGTGCCGAACGCGCCGGGCGAATTCCGGGCGCCAAGCACCTCTTCTTCGACGAGTTCCTGAACGACGACATGACGTTTCGGACTGAAGACGAACTGCGCGGGCTGCTTGAGGACCGGGGCGCCATGCCGGACAGGGATGTGATTTCCTATTGTCGTCTCAGTCACCGAGCGACCCTGGCCTATTTCACCATGACCCAGCTGCTTGGGTACGAGAATGTGCGCAGCTATGACGGGTCGTGGACGGAGTGGGGCAGCCTGGTCGGGGTGCCGATCGAGAAATAGGCTTGCCGCCGTCGTCGGCGGATCTAGTTGACTGGACGAACCAGAATTCGGGGGAGTGCCGACATGGGCTTGAGTGGACCGGGTGCGGAGGCGTATCCGCACATTTTCTCGAGGGGCAAGATAAAGGGAGTGGAGTTCGCGAACCGCTGTGTCGTCTCGCCGATGACGCGGACTAGCGCGAGCGAGGACGGTCTCGTCACCGATCAGATGGCCGAATACTACGCGCGTTATGCGCGCGGCGGCTGGGGAATGGTGATGACCGAAGGGGTGTATATCGACCTCAAATACAGTCAGGGCTACGCCTTCCAGCCGGGCATCGCGACGGACGAGCAGGCGGAAAGCTGGCGCAAGGTCGTCGATGCCGTGCATGCCGAGGGCGCGCCCATCTTCATGCAGATTTTCCATTGCGGCGCCATTAACCAGGGCAACAACTGGGTCGAGGGTTCGATCTCGGCTTCTGCCGTGACGCCCGTCGGTGAGCAGATTCCCCGTTACCGGGGTGCCGGCACCGGTTTTCAGACCCCGCGCGAAATCACACGCGAGGAAATGGCGCAGGTCATCGAGGATTTCGGCCACGCCGCCCGCCGCGCCGCGGAAATCGGCTTCGACGGGGTTGAGGTGCACGGCGCGAACGGCTACCTGCCCGACCAGTTCCTGACGGTGCACACCAATCTGCGCGAGGATGAGTATGGCGGCCCGATCGAGAACCGGGTCAGGTTCCACTGCGAGGTGATGCAATCGGTGCGCGACGCAGCACCCGATATTCCGGTCGGGGTACGTATCTCCCAGACCAAGGTCAATGATTTCACCTATGTCTGGCCGGGCGGAGACGATGACGCCAAGGTCATCTTCTCCGCGATCGCGGCCACGGGCATCGATTTCTTCGATTGCAGCGCCCATCTGGGCCTCGATCACGTGTTTGGCACGGATCATAGCCTGTCGGGCCTGGCACACCGGCATTCCGGATTGCCGGTCATGGCCAACGGCAAACTGCAGGACCCGTCAGAGGCCGAACGGGCCCTCGTCGAGGGTGAGGGTGAGTTCGTTGCCATCGCCAAGGGGGCGATGGCCGACCCGAAATGGCCGCAGAAGATTGCGGCAGGCGAGACGCCCTATGGTTTCGACCCGGGCATGATCATGCCCTATGCGACGCTCGACTGTAACGAGGCGTTCTGGGCGGAAAACCCGGATGGCAAGTCGAAGACGACCGTTGAGGCCCGGGATGCTGCGGAAGGCGCGACCTAGGCCTTTGTTCGCAGGCCGTGAATGAAAAAGGGCGCCCGCGGGCGCCTTTTTTAGTGGTTGGAGAGTGTTTGCTATTCGGCCGCGTCGCGTCCGTCCTCGACGCCGGCCTCGAAGGTGACACCGATCGTGCGCATCTTGTCGAGAATGTCGTCGCCGAACTTGTCGGCCAGCCGGTCCGCCTCGATCTGCGGGTGATCGATGTCGTTGAAGGCCTCCTCGGAATCGCCGTTGATCCAGACCAGCAGGCGGGCGGTCTCGTCGCTGACATTTTCGAACCGGCGGACAACGCCCGGCGGCACCGCGATCATGTCGAGGGGGTCGAGGAAGGTCTCGCTCTCGCCCTCGTCGCCCCACTGAATCTTGAAACGGCCGTTGAGGCAGAAGAAGGTCTCGCGGGTGAACTGATGGGCGTGCAACAGGGGGCCGTCGCCCGGCGGGCATTCGGCGATGATCACGCTCATCTTGTCATCGGTGGTGACGGCCGGGTGTTGGGCCATCGGTCCGCCCTGGTTCTTCGGTGACATCAACAAATACAGCGTGCGCGCCGTCATCATCTCGTAGGCTTCCTGGGGAATGCCCACATTTGCGTCGTAGCTGTTGGACTGCGGCTTGAGCTCCTTGAAGCGTGCGACCCGGAGTTCCATTTCCGCGGGCGTGAAGTTCACGGTCTTCATCATCGTTCCCCTTATTGAATAGCGTGACGCGCTTTTGTGCTTGCCTGGCGAAATTCTACATCAATTTCGCTGGGGGACGGAATCGGGGCTATTCGAACCGGGTTTCGGCGTTCGAGTGGAAAATTTGTCAGGCGAACCAATAGGCGATATGTCCGGGCAGGCGCGCCAGTTCCTGGGCTTTCATATTGATGTTGCCTGCAAGGTTCGAGCGAATGACGTCATGAAATGCAAACATAGGCTCCCGATGTGTCTAGCGGACAGTCACATTCTCTTGGGAAGACGGCGCTGCGCTGGCGAAAGATGCCCGATATGAAAATGTTCGACTCGTCCGGGGCGGCGTCGGTCCCGGTTCACGTTGATCTGTATGCCGCACGCCTGCTGTGCGATAATTTTGGGGGAACAATGACCAAGAACATCCGCCGGACGCGGTCGACTTCGCGCAACGCCGGACACTGGAATAGGAGAGAAACATGCCCGAAGCCTTTATCTGCGATGCCGTCCGGACACCGTTCGGTCGTTACGGCGGGTCCCTGTCGAGTGTGCGGACGGACGATCTCGGTGCGATCCCCATGAAGGCGCTGATGGAGCGCAATCCGTCGGTGGCGTGGAACGAGGTCGATGAGGTCTATTACGGCAACGTCAACCAAGCGGGTGAGGATAACCGCAACGTGGCCCGGATGGCGCTGCTGCTTGCAGGATTTTCACCTGACGTCCCGGGGGCGACCGTCAACCGCCTGTGCGGATCGGGCCTCGAGGCTCTGACGGCCGCGGCGCGTGCGATCCGGACCGGCGAGGCCGACCTGATTGTTGCCGGCGGCGTGGAGGGCATGTCGCGTGCGCCATTTGTCATGCCGAAGGCTACGAGCGCGTTCTCGCGGTCCAGCCAGGTCGAGGATACGACCATCGGCTGGCGGTTCATCAACCCGAAGATAAAGGCTGAGTATGGCGTGGATTCTATGCCTGAGACGGCGGAAAACGTGGCCGAGGAATTCCAGGTCTCGCGCGTCGACCAGGATGCCTTCGCCTATCGCTCCCAGGCCCGTGCCAAGGCAGCCCAGGAGAGCGGTCGGCTTGCGAAGGAGATCGTTCCCGTCTCTGTCCCGCAGCGGCGCGGTGATCCGGTCATTGTCGATACCGATGAACACCCGCGCCCGGACACCGAGATGGATGTACTCGCCAAGCTGCCCACGCCGTTCCGCGAGGATGGCAGCGTGACGGCGGGCAATGCCTCGGGTGTGAATGACGGCGCATGCGCCATGATCGTGGCGTCTGAAGTCGCGATCGAGAAGCACGGACTGACGCCGATCGCCCGCATCGTGGGCACGGCCACCGCTGGCGTGTCGCCGCGCATCATGGGCTTCGGGCCGGCCCCGGCGACCCACAAGCTGCTTGAGCGGCTGGGTCTGAAAATCAGCGATATCGAGGTCATCGAGCTGAACGAGGCCTTCGCCGCACAGGCCCTGGCGGTGACCCGGGATCTCGGGCTCGCGGACGATGCCGAGCACGTCAATCCGAACGGTGGCGCGATTGCGCTGGGCCATCCACTCGGCGCCAGCGGTGCCCGCCTGGCGACGACCGCGGCCTACGAATTGCAGGAACGCGACGCACGGTACGCCCTGTGCACCATGTGCATCGGTGTCGGGCAGGGGATCGCGACGGTTCTCGAGCGCGCATAACAAGGTTTGACGAAACGGGGAGGAAGCTTGCACTACATCTTCGTCAACACAAGCATCGAGGATCGTGTCGAGCCGAGAAACGCGACGCGAGAGGCACATCTCGAATATCTCAAGAACGACGACATGAAAGCGAAGCTGGCACTCGCCGGATCGACCACTAGCGGGACGGATTGCGCATGACGGGCTCCCTGATTGTCGTTCAGGCAGATTTAGTCGAAGACGTTCAGGCCTTTGCCGATACCGACCCCTATACCCAGGCCGGCTTGTTCTCGAACGTCGAAATTCCCCCTGGATCTGGACCTTTGGAAATTCCGACTGAGGTCACTGATGCCGCGTTGGGTTCGACGTATATTGCTGGCCTCGGCCGTCGCGGTGTTTCCGCTTGCGGCCCAGGCCGCTGATCTGGTCACCGGCCTGAAACCAGCATCTCCGGAGCCGACGGCAGACAAGCTCACCCCTGGCCTGGCGGTGACCTACTACTTCAATGTCTTCAACCACACCCGCGAGATTCCCGACTGGGCGAAGTACAAGGACGGTGTGAAGGGCCAGCCGATTCTGATCCTCGACTATTTTTTGGTGATGGAGATGTGCTGCCCAGTGGACGCGCAGACGAGTTCGGCGCGGATATTCATGGCATATGAATTTTTCCGTGGCCGGGAACTACACCATTGCCATGCGGTCCAATGACGGTGTGGACCTGAATATCGGCGGTGAACGCGGCGTCTATGGCCCGGAAGTCCACAGCGACCGGTTTTCCGACCCTGTTCCGGTGAGATTGCGATACCCGGCTCGTATCCGCTGCGCTTGTTCTATTTCGAGAAACGGGTGACCTCGAAGCTGGAACTCTACTGGCTGAAACCGGGCGATACCGGACAACTCGTTTTCGCGCCCGAGGATACCGTCGCCCATGTCCCGGGGATGTCCGGCCGTTAGTCTTCCGCCGCTGCTGACCGATCGATCACGAGGTCCTCCTCTTCGTGTGCCAGCATGACCTCCACGTGGTGGTCGGTATCGTCGAGAAACAGCTGACGGGTGAGAGCCTCAACCAGCCTTGGCACGCCATAGCGCATCGAGGTCGCTGAACTGCCGGTGAGGCCGAGGCTCGGCTTGGTGCCAAGCGAGAAGCAGTGGATATGGTGCAGCCAGGGCGCGTTGCCGGGTGTCTTCTCTGTGAACTCGAACGACGGGCCGAGATAGGGATATGTCCCCATCGGTGCCCAGTTCTCGCCCACGGGCGGCGTGTAGCGGTCCTGCCAAAGCGCGATGTCGTCTGCGATTGCCGAGGTTTCGATGCGGGCATGGAAGTCATGGCGGAACCCCGTGGCAGCGATCACGAAATCAATCTCCAGGGTCGTCCCGGACGCTGTCTCGATGATCACCGAGTCGCCGTCCATGTGCACCGCGGTCATCGCCGCACCCTCGTGCATCGTGAACCCGCGCAGGCTCCATGCGCGGTCGAACGTGTCCTGCGGCGGCGGCTGGTTGTTGCGCATGACGTGGACCATGAGACGCCAGCGCGTATCGTCGTCGAGATCACCGAAATGTTTTAGCCAGGAGACGCTGTCGATCGGCTTGTGCGCGTTGATCTTTGGAATTTCGGCCCGCCGGACAAGGAGTTCGGCGCTCGCCGCGCCGGCTTCCAGCGCCGCCGTGGCCGCGTCGAACCCGCCGGCGTTTGCACCGATTACGGCTACACGCTTACCGTGCAGCACTTTCAAGTCGATCTCGGTATTGGCCTGGGCGTATCGGTCTGCTGGCAGGTTGTCGGTGATGATGTCGGGGATATCCCAGACGCCGCAGCCCTCGAGCCCGTTTGCGAGCACGACCTCCCGTGCGTAGACGGTCTCCGTATGACCTCCGTTGCGGGTGGCGGTGAGGGGTACCTTGATCAGGCTATCGGGATTATCCGCAATGTCGGCTGATAGCGGCCCGACTTCCGTGTCATTCCAGACCGGCAGATCGAGGACCTGGCGGTACCAGTCTAGATACTCCTGCCAGTCGGTGCGTGGGATCCGCAGGAGCGCGTGCCAGGCCGTCTCGCCGTACTTCGCAGTATACCAGGCGCGGGGCGTGAGCGAGGGAATGCCCAGCGCGGGTCCGGTGATGTCCTTGTGGGTGCGCAGGAGGTGCATGCGCGCGAAGGTCATCCAGGGGCCTTCGCGCCCGGCCGGATTACGATCCACTGCCAGTATGTTCGTCACGTTCTCGCGACCTAGGGCAGCCAAGGTGCCCAGACCGCCCTGTCCGGCACCGACCACAAGAACGTCGTAGACGGGCGCACCGGAGGTATGCTGGCGCGGCGGGACCCAATTTCCCTTCGGGTGGTTGAGCAGCTCCAGCTCGAGGCGGACGCGGGCCTCGAGTTCTGTTAGATCGGTTGCGACGGTGTTTGATATGCTCATGGCGCTCGGGTTAGTCCTGTTTGGCTTGATCTTTCAGGCGATCACGCAAACCGGCGCGTTTTCGCCCTGTGTGCGCGTTGACAATTACGTTACGGGCGCGTGCTTCCCCAAGAATTAAATCCGGAATCTGGCCAGGGGTGCCAATTCGATAGGTAGCGACAAACAAGCACATATCACCAGTCCGAGCGATTGGGCGATGAACGCATGACGATATAACCCCAAACGGGCGACAAGGCCGCCGGCGGCAATGACCAGTCGAGCATCGAAACCCTTTTGCTGTCCGTGCTGACCGGCATCTGCCCCATCGTCTTCAAACTGATCGCGGTGGGTGCCATCTGGCGGGATCCCCTGACGGCCGAGTGTCAGGCGGCGCTGCGCAGCGCGACATTCGAGTGTCAATCGGCCCAGCTGCGTTGTGGCTCCCTGGCGACCCGCGTGCCAGACTGAGGGGCTTGGGACAATAGCCGGGGGCTCACGTGCGAAAGAACAAACTCAAAGAAATATGGGCTGGGGGTGGTGCGGCCGCCAATGGGTGGTTGTCGGTTCCCAGCCCCTATGTTGCAGAGGTCATGTCTCACCAGGGCTGGGATGCGGTTACCCTCGATCTTCAGCATAGCCCGATCGATATCGCTGCGGCGGTACCGATGCTGCAGGCCATGTCGGCGGGCGGTGTCGTGCCTATCATGCGCGTTCCCTGGAATGAGCCGTCTGTCATGATGCGGGCATTGGATGCCGGGGCGTACGGGATCATCTGTCCCATGGTCAACAATCGCGCAGACTCTGAACGGTTCGTCGCGGCATGCCGTTATCCGCCGGCGGGAATACGATCGAATGGCGCCTATCGCGGCACGATCTATGGCGGTGCGGACTATCTGGACCATGCCAACGAAGAGATTCTCACCTTTGCTATGATTGAGACTAAGGACGGTGTGGCCAACCTGAAGGAGATTGCGGAGACGCCGGGTCTCGACGCGCTCTATATCGGCCCGACGGATCTGGCGTTTGCCCATGGTCATCCGCCCAAGCATGACAATTTCGACGGTCCGGTCGCCGATTTGATCGCGCAGATCCGCGAGGCGGCTCATGCCGCAGGTATTCGCGCTGGGGTCCACGCCACGCGTACCGACTATGCCGCCAAGATGATCGCCGACGGTTTCGACCTGGTGACGCCGACTTCCGATATGCGGATGATGACAGCGGCGGCGGCGGGGATACTGGAGGAGCTGCGCGCCGCGCGGGAATAGTGCCGCCCTGTCCTGATTTTTGGGTGTTGTTTTGCCACCCGAGATTGTGGCAGAGCCAGCTGTGACGTTGACTTGAACGGAGGCGGGCGCGGCGATCACGAACTACACCCACAACAATTACCGGTTCACGGCCGGGATCAGCCGGCGCTGGGAGTTCTGATTTCTGGCCCGAATGTAGAAAAGCAGACGGCCGGCTGGTACGAGCCGGCCGCAAGTTCATGAGGAGGTTGGGTCAGTGCGAAATGGTTGGTCCTCCGTCTGGGCGCTAGAACCCCGGCATCAGTGACAGACCTACGATCAAGATAGGCAAGGCGACGAGCAGTGCTGCGATATTGATCCGTGTTTGCCGTGACATGGGTCTCTCCGTTTCCGTTTAGTCCATGGCGATGGGTCCGTCGCCGTTATCATGAAGATAGGGCGCACGTCCCGACTCCTCAGTGACGCGCGTCACAGCAGACCAAAAAACCAGAAAATATCGAATTTACAAAGGCTTATAAGTCACGAACTTCTTTGACCATACCTTCCAGGCGTTCCAGGTCGAGGACCATCAGGGCATCCTTCTCGCGCTTGACGAGCCCCTGCTTGGCCAGTTCGCTCAACACGCGCGCGACCGTCTCGCAGGTTGTGCTGATGCGCGCGGCAATATCGGCGTGGACCGGTATGGACGAGATACGCGCGGTGTTTCCCGCGTCGTCGACTTCGTCCATGCCCGCGCGCCTCGCGCAGGATTTCGGAATGGACCCGGTTGTGCGCACCCAGCGCGCACGCTGCTTGAGCGACTTTCGCGCAGACTCATCCAGCCCTTCGAGATAGGGGAGTTCGGACAGCGTGTGTTCGGATCCGGCCATACCCGTGTCGTAGCGCCGCGCCGGCGCAAAGGCGAGCCGGGCCTATTGCGCCGGGGAGACCACCGAATCGTTCCCTGCGCCCCGGTTGCGTTCGCGCCAGCCGACGGTGATCGACATCATTGGCGGCACAATCGCCAATGTCAGGATGGCGGACAGGGACAGGCCGCCCAGCACGACCGAGCCCAGCCCGCGGTAGAGTTCGGACCCGGCGCCGGGGAAGACGACCAGGGGCAGCATCCCGAACACCGATGTCAGCGTCGACATGAAGATCGGGCGCACCCGATTCTGGGTCGCCAGCATGATCGCGGCGTCCGCATCCATCCCGTCTTCGCGGATGTGATAGAGGGTCTGGTGGACGAGCAGGATCGCGTTGTTCACGACGATCCCGGTCAAGATGACGAATCCCAGCATGGTCAGCATGTCGAGCGGTTGCTGCACCGAGACGTTCAGGATCGCAAGCCCGGCGATACCGCCGGCCGCGGCAACGGGCACCGTCAGCATGATGATCAGGGGATAGATGAAGCTCTCGAACAGGACTGCCATCACCAGGTAGACGATCACGATGGCAAGCAAGAGGTCGATCACCAGTTCGTTCCAGGTCTCCAGCAGTTTGTCAGCCGTGCCGGTCAGGCGAATGCTGACCCCTTCCGGCAGGCCGGCTTCCTCCATGGGTTTGACCACTTCGTTCTGGATCAGTTCGAAGGCTTCCTGCAGCGGGGTGTCGGCGTTGGGTTTGACCTGCAGGCGCACGGTGCGTGCACGATCTGCGCGCCGCACTTCGGTGGGGCCGGATGTGATCCGGACATCGGCGAGACCTTCCACAGGAACGATACGCCCACCGCGGGTCACGACCGGTAAAGAGCCAATGCCCTGAGTCTCCTCGATGATGTCTCGCGGCCCTGTCAGGGTCAGGTCGATGCGTTTGCCATCGACCGTAATTTCCGCGACGCGCAAACCGTCGTTGAAGGCGTCGACCGCCTGACCCAGGGCACGCGCGGACAGACCGTTATCTGCCAGCAGCAGCCGGTTGGGGTCCACGCGGACTTCGGGCGCCGACAGGGTCAGGCTGGGGACCGGCCGAACCTGGTTGCCCTCGCTGAAGGGGAATTGCGGCGCGAGCCGAATGAACGTGTCGAAGGCGACCTGGTAGATCTCGGCAAGGTCTGAACCGCGAATATCAACATCGATGGTGCGGCCGCTGCCCAGCGAGCGCCCGAACAGGGAAGGCTGGCTGGGGAATGTCAGCACGCCGGGGTCCTGGCGCCCCGCCTTTTGCAGGACGGGAATCAGCTCGGCGGCCCGGTTCGGGTCTTCCGCTGCCCCGCCGATGAAGGCCCGTCCGGCAAACGGTATGCGAATGAAGCGCTTGAACTTCGGAGGTTCGCCCGGTTCCGATTCCGGTCCGGTCTCGGATGACCAGAGATGCCGGGTCCGGTTGGCGATGTTCTCGGTTATCTCTGCCACCGTATCCAGGTTGTAGCCCGGCGGCACGTTGACGAAGCCGAATACGAAATTTCGGTTGCCCGTCGGCAGGTAGTCCAGTTTCGGCGCAAAGTTCCAGGTAAAGAAGCCCGATGCGAGCGTGATCGCACCGACGACGACAATGGCCTGCAGTTTCGAACGCACGACCATGCGCGTGAAGTTCTGCCAGAACGCCACGAACCTGCTCGCAAAACCGTCGATCAGCGGAATACGAACGGTTTTTCCACCTTCCGCAATGCTGCCGATCAACAGCCGGTTGGCCAGCGCCGGGATGACCGTCACGGAGACCAGCAAAGAAAGCATGACCGATACGGAAATCGCCACGGCGATGTCCCGGAACAGTTGCCCTGCCTCAAGCTCCATCACCAGGATCGGGATGAACACCATGACGGTTGTCAGGGAAGAGACAAGGACCGCAGGCCAGACCTGGGTCGCGCCCAGCTGCGCGGCCTCGGCGCGCGAGTGGCCTTCCTGGCGCAGCCGGTAGATGTTCTCGAGCACGACGATGGCGGCATCGACGACCATGCCGACGGCAAACGCGATGCCCGCCAGGCTGATGACATTGAGCGATCGCCCGAGCGCGGCCATGGCCACGAAGGATCCAACGACGGAAACCGGAATGGCCAGCGAGACGACCAGCGTCGGGCGCCACGAACGCAGGAACAACATCAGGATCAGCGCCGCGAGGATGCCGCCGACGACGATATTCTGCTGCACCAGGGAAATCGCGGAGTTCACGTAGAGGGTCTCGTCGAAGACGTTTTCGACGAGCAGTCCCGCTCTTTCCAGCGGGCCTTGCGCCAGGTCGGCGACTGTGCGGTGGACTTGGTCCATGACCGTCAGGACATTAGCGCCCTGTTCACGCGTCATGTTGAAGGCCATCGCCCTGTCGTCCAGCTGGTGGGGCAGGGCCCGGGCCCTCTTGTAGCCAAGCTCCACATGCGCGATATCGCGCACGGTGATTCGTCCGGCACGACCGTCCACCGCATCGACGTCTGAACGCAGCACGACATCGAGGACCTGCTCGGTGGTCGTGAAGTCGCCCTCGGTGCGCACCACATAGGCGCGCTTACCCTCGTCGACATCGCCGCCGGAGATCGACGCATTTTCGAGCCGCAGGCGCTCCACCACATCGGAAATCGTGAGCCGGAACTGCGCCAGCTGTTCGGGATCGATGATGATCCGCATCTCGCGCTCGGTCTCACCGAAGATATTCACCCCGGAGATGCCGGGAATGCGTTCGATGCGTTCCTGGACGATATCTTCCAGGAAATCGCCATAGGTGATCAGGTCGCGTTCGTTGCCCGGTTGCCGGCGCAGAACGAACCAGGCGATGGCATTGTCATCCGTGCCCGACGTGCGCAGGGTCGGCTCATCGGCTTCCTCGGGATATCCGGTCACCCGGTCCAGCCGGTTGGCGACCAGCAACAGGGCCCGGTTCATGTTCTGGCTCGGCGCGAACTCCAGCGTGATATCGGAGCGCCCCGTGCGGGCCCGGCTCTCGATCTTGCGGACGCCCTCAATCCCCTTCAGCACCTCTTCCTGGCGATTGACGATCTCGCGCTCCACCTCCAGCGGCGAGGCACCCGCCCAGGATGTGTCGACGATGATCACGGGCTGCCGCACATCGGGTGCCAGCTGGATGGGAATGCGTTGCAGCGCAAGCCAGCCGAACATGAGCACCATGATCACGACCGCGATGACCGCGATCGGCCGGTGGATCGATGCCGAGATCAGGTTCATGCCGGTCAGCCTCCGCCGCGACCGTTTGCGGGCCTATCCTGTTCGCCGATATCCCGGAGACCCTGCCCGGGCCGCAAACCTTCGTTGCCGCGGACCACGACCTTGTCACCTGGGACCAGGCCGGAGATCACTACGAGGCGGCTGCCCGTGGCCTCGCCGACCGTGATGGGGCGTGGCTGCGCGCGGCCGGTATTGGCGAGGAAGACCATATTTTGTCCATTGCGCTCGATGACTGCGTCCTTCGAGACGGTCACCGCATTGCGAGAGCCGCCGACGGGAACCAGCACCGTAACGCTCTGATTGTCGGCCAGGGGCAGGCCGAGGCCGGCAAAATTTGTCGTGAAGCGGACCGGACGGGTTCGCGTCCGCGGGTTTTCGGCGGGAATGATGGCGCGCAGTTCGGTCTGGACGGTCAAACTGGGATTGAGGCGGACATTGACGTTGTCGCCGCTGGCGAGTCCCTCGATCCGGATCGTCGGCACATCGGCCTCGATTTCCAGATCTTGGTCGTTGATGACGGTTGCGACGGGGTTGCCGACGGACAGATAAGCGCCGACTTCGGTGTGGGTGGCACTCACGACGCCGGGAAAGGGCGCACGGACTTCCGTGTCGGCCAGATCGCGTTTGGCCCGTTTCAACTGTGTACGTGCCTGGGAAAGCTGCGCGCGGGTTTCGGCGACCACGCCGGTCTGTACCGCGACTTCCTGGGTCGAATCCTCGAACCGGGCTTGCGAGAACGCTGCCGAGTTGCGGATGCCTTCCTGCCGCTTCAGTTCGTTTCGCTTCTTCTCGAGGTCGGCCCGCGCCGCCGTCAGGTTGGCGGTCTGCTGGGTCACGATGGCTGCGTAGCGGTCACGCTCAAGCTGCATGCGCTCCAGGTCGATCGTGGCGAGGATATCCCCGGTCTCGACCCGGTCGCCGACTTCCACCCGCATGTCGACCACAGCACCGCTTACCCGCGCGGCGATCGGGCCTGACTGGCGTGCGACGATACGTCCGATGACCGGCGTGGTTTGCCCGATGGTCTCCTCGACGACCTCGTCAAGCACGACCGTAGCCGGCGGCGGTCCGCCTTGCGGTGCACCGGCCGATTGACTACCGCCCTGGGCGGGAGCCGCGTCTGCCGGGCCACCAGGCCGGGGGCCGCCGCGGAAGAAGAAGCGGAGCTCCGAGCCATCCAGTGTGCCGCTCTTGTCCAAATCGATGGTGTCGAAATTGGCAGCCGCCGGGCCGAGTGCCTCTTCCTTCTCGATGACGCCGTTGGTGTTGGTGTCCATGGCCACGGCAGGGCCGGCAAGGGGCTCTGCCTGGGCCGGCGCGCTTGCCCCCTTGGTCTCGGGGCGCGGCCCGCCGAGAAAGAAGTGCCGCAGCTCGGCACCGTCCAGTGTGCCGCTCTTGTTCAAATCGATGGTGTCGAAATTCGACGCCGCCGGCCCCTTGGCCTCGTCACGGTCGATAACGCCATTCTTGTTGGTGTCCATGGCAACGGCCGGTCCGCCAAGCGTGGTGTCGATCTCGCCGGCCGGCGTCTGGGCGTGTGCCGACGTCGTGAGGGCGAGAGACAGTAGGCCAAGACCGGCCAGTCCGGTTCGCAAACGGGGTCCGTACAGAGACCGTTGATGGTACATGAAGACATGCTCCGACATCGCTTGCGGCTTGTTCCAGGAAGGTCTCGCCACAGGGCGGGAGAACACGCCAAAAGCTGATACCTGTCAATTAGGTTACGTCCGACAAAGTCAATGTATCGCTTACATTTTTGCCAGTTGGAAGGTGCGAATCAGCCCGCCCGGGTGTCTCGTGGTCGTCGACGGCGCTAGAATGGGTACGTACGCGCGCCATTGGAGCGAACGCATGACGACACGTTTCTATTTTCATCCGGTCTGTATCGAGCACGAACCGTCGCCTAACCATCCGGAATCGCCGGCCCGGCTGACGACCATCGCCGAGGTGCTGGCGGATCCGGAATTCGATGCGCTCGACCGTCAGACCCCGCCCGAGGCCGCCCGCGAACATCTCGTGCGGGTGCACCCGGCGGACTATGTCGAGCGGGTTTTCGCGCTCGTGCCGGACGAGGGATACGGTCGGATCGATGCCGACACGATCGTGTCGCCGCGTTCGGGCGACGCGGCCTTGCGCGCGGCCGGTGCCATCGTCGATGCGGTCGACAGTGTCATGACCGGTGCGGCGGACAGCGCCTTCTGCGCCATGCGCCCGCCCGGTCATCACGCCGAATCCACCCAGGGCATGGGGTTCTGCCTGTTCAACAGCGTGGCGGTCGGCGCCGAACATGCCCGCGTGGCCCACGGGGCCGAGCGGGTCGCGGTCATGGATTTCGATGTGCATCATGGCAATGGCACCCAGGCAATGTTCTGGAACGAACCCGGGCTGTTCTACGCTTCGACCCACCAATGGCCGCTCTACCCGGGGACCGGTGACAAGAGCGAGACGGGCGCGCATGGCAACATCGCCAACGCACCGTTGTGGCCGGGCGCGGGCTCGGAGGATTTTCGCACGGCGATGCGTGACGTCGTGCTCCCGGCCATGCGGAATTTCGGCCCGGACCTGGTCATGATTTCGGCTGGGTTCGACGGCCACCGCCGTGATCCGCTGGCGCAGCTCGAGCTGGAGGTGGAAGATTTCGCGTGGGCGACGGATGAGCTTCGCAAACTCGCCGACACGGCCTGCGGCGGTCGTCTCGTATCGACGCTCGAAGGAGGCTACGATCTCCAGGCGTTGGGTGATTCTGCGGCCGCGCATGTGCGCACGCTGATGGGCTAAACGGATTTGACGGTGGCGGCCCCCGCCGGTACAGGAATGAACATGGCTGAAGACAAGAAAGCGGCGGAGATACCGTCCGATATTGCGAAACTGTCCTTCGAGGACGCACTGGCACAGCTGGAGACGATTGTGCGCGATCTCGAGGGCGGTGACAGTGCGCTCGACGATGCCATCGCGGCGTATGAGCGTGGTGCGGCACTCAAACGGCATTGTGAGACGAAGCTGCGTCAGGCCCAGGAGCGCGTCGAGAAGATTTCCCTGGGTGCCGACGGCACCCCCGAAGCCGAACCGGTCGATACCGATTGAACACGCCTGATTCCTACACGGCTGCGCTGGCGGCCGTCGCGTCGGATGTTGACGGTGCGATCGGTGATTTGCTCACGGGCTCGACAGGCGATGTCGAGACCCTCTGGGATGCGATGCGCTATGCGGCACTCGCCGGTGGCAAGCGCCTGCGGCCGTTCCTGGTCGTGACCGCCGCCGACATCTGTGGTGGCGACCGTTCGTCGGCACTGCGTGTCGCCGCTGCTGTCGAAATGATGCACACCTATTCCCTGGTGCATGATGATCTGCCGGCCATGGACGATGACGATCTGCGCCGCGGCCAGCCGACCCTGCACAGAAAATTCGACGAGGCGACGGCGATCCTTGCCGGCGATGCGCTGCTGACCCTGGCCTTCGAGGTACTGGCAGACCCCGTAACCCATTCTTCGCCCGGCGTGCGGTCCGAACTGGTGCTGGGCCTTGCGCGTGCCGGCGGGCCGGACGGGATGGCCGGCGGTCAGATGCTCGATCTGCAGGCAGAACGTCGGGACATTGAAAGCGATGCCGAGGTCCTGCGGCTGGAGGCGATGAAAACCGGTGCCCTGTTTGTCTGGTCGTGCGAAGCCGGCGCGGTGGTGGCCGAGAGTGGTGACGAGGCGCGCCGGCGCATGCGTGCCTTCGGTGCGGAGTTCGGTCTCGCTTTCCAGATCACCGACGATATCCTCGACGAGACCGGCGATGCGGCTGAAGCCGGCAAGGCGGTGGGCAAGGACAGCGCCCGAGGTAAGGCGACTTTGGTGTCCCTGAACGGTCTCGACGCCGCGCGTGAGGCAGCGGAAAATCATGCACGCGCTGCCGTTGAAAATCTTGATTTCTTTGGGGAAAAGGCAGACTTATTGCGGGCCGCCGCCGGACAGTTGATCGATCGGTGCGTATGATTGTATTCAGGGCCGTGATTGGACCCGACCGTTGAGCGAAGACAGCAAGACCCCACTCCTCGATACCGTCCGGATTCCGGCGGATATGCGTGATTTCTCGCCCGAGCGGCTGCGGCAGCTCGCTGATGAACTGCGCCAGGAGACCATCGACGCCGTCTCGATCACCGGCGGTCATCTGGGTGCCGGCCTCGGCGTTGTCGAGTTGACGGTGGCGCTTCACCACGTGTTCGAGACGCCGCGCGACCGGCTGATCTGGGATGTCAGCCACCAGAGTTATCCGCACAAGATTCTGACGGGCCGGCGCGATCGTATCCGCACGCTTCGGCAGGGTGGCGGGCTGTCCGGTTTCACCCGCCGCGCCGAAAGCGAGTACGACCCGTTCGGCGCGGCCCACAGTTCGACCTCTATCTCGGCCGGGCTCGGCATGGCCGTGGCCCGCGATTTGTCCGAAAGCGAGAACAATGTCGTGGCCGTTATCGGGGACGGCTCGATGAGTGCCGGCATGGCCTACGAGGCGATGAACAATGCCGGGTCGATGGATTCGCGTCTCGTGGTCGTGCTGAACGACAACGATATGTCGATCGCACCGGCCGTGGGCGCCATGAGCGCTTATCTGTCGCGCCTGATTTCGTCGAAGAGCTACCGGTCCCTGCGGCGTGTCGCCAAGGATATGGCTCATCGCTTCCCGAAGAGCTTCGAGGAGGCCGCGCGCCGGGCCGAGGAATATGCCCGCGGCTTCGTGACGGGCGGCACCCTGTTCGAGGAGATGGGCTTCTATTACATCGGCCCGATCGACGGTCACAATATCGACCACCTCCTGCCAGTCCTGAAGAACGTGCGCGACAGCAAGCAGGACGCCCCCGTCCTGGTGCATGTCGTGACCCAAAAGGGCCGTGGCTTCGAATCCGACAAGGGTGGCGACGAGAAGTACCACGCCGTCTCGAAGTTCGATGTCGTGACCGGCGCCCAGGTGAAGGCCAAGTCGAACGCCCCCAGCTACACGCGCGTGTTTGCCGACAGCCTCGTCAAGGAAGCCGAGAAGGACGAGAAGATCGTCGCCATCACCGCGGCCATGCCGTCGGGGACCGGTCTCGACATTTTCGGCAATGCCTTTCCCGATCGCTGTTTCGACGTCGCAATCGCCGAGCAGCACGGTGTCACCTTTGCCGCGGGCCTGGCGTCGGAAGGCTACAAGCCGTTCACCGCGATCTACTCAACCTTCCTGCAGCGCGGTTACGACCAGGTCGTCCACGATGTCGCGATCCAGGGCCTGCCGGTCCGCTTTGCGATCGATCGGGCCGGGCTGGTGGGTGCGGATGGCGCGACCCATCACGGGTCCTTCGATATTGCCTATCTTGGCTGCTTGCCGGGCTTCGTGCTCATGGCCGCGGCCGACGAGGCCGAACTGGCGAACATGGTGGCGACGGCCGCGGCGATCGATGATCGCCCGTCGGCCCTGCGGTATCCGCGTGGCGAGGGTGTGGGCGTCGACATGCCCGATCAGGGTCAGGTGCTGAAGATCGGCAAGGGGCGGGTGTTGCGCGAGGGCACGACGGTGGCCTTGTTGTCCTATGGCGGCCGCCTTCAGGAATGCCTGCGTGCCGCCGAAGACCTCGCGACCCACGGATTGAGCACGACCGTGGCCGATGCAAGGTTTGCCAAGCCCCTGGATGTCGATCTGCTGCACCGCCTGGCGCGCGAGCACGAGGTGCTGGTGACGATCGAGGAGGGTTCGATCGGCGGTTTCGCCACCCAGGTGATGACCGAGCTGGCGGGCCACGGACTTCTCGACAATGGGCTCAGGTTCCGCCCCATGACCCTGCCGGATATCTTCATCGATCATGACAAGCCGGAAGTTCAGTACGAACAGGCCGGCCTGACGGCGCCCGGGATCGTTGGCACTGTGCTGTGCGCGCTGGGGCGTGAGGAAGAAGCCGGCGGCGTGTGCGCCTAGGCCCAATTGGTGTTGTCCGGCCTCTGGACCTTCGCGCCCAGCCCGCCTATCAATCCCCTTGAATTGCAACGATCACCCATCCGACGTGATGTGAATGCCGGGAGAGACCCATGAGTGAACCCTTCGTCATGACCGAAATGCAGGAGGCGATCCTCGACACCGTGCGGCGATATGTGGCCGACGAGGTCGCGCCGGTCGTCGCGGATCTGGATGCCAATGCCGATCCGGAAGAGAGCTTCTCCTGGGATCTGGTCGAGAAAGCGGATGCGGCCGGCATTCGCACGATGACCCTGCCGGAGGAACTGGGCGGTATCGGTGCGGACTATCTCACCACCGGCATGGTGGTCGAGGAGCTTGCCAAGGGTGACATCGGCGTCTCGGTCGTGATGGCCCAGACCCTGAAGATTGCCCAGATCATGATGGAGGCTCTGACCCCGGATCAGCAGGAGCGGTTCATTCCGCGTTTCCGTGACGATCCGCGTGGGCTGCTCGCCATCGGCATCACCGAACCCGAGAACGGCTCGAACTACTTCGTGCACGGCGACTGGTCGTTCAACACCCGCGCCGAGAAGGTCGATGGGGGCTGGGTGATCAACGGCATGAAGCATTTCGTGTCGAACTCGAACCGGGCGAATGTCTTCCTTCTCTTCGTGCAGACCGATAAGGACAAGGACCTGTTTTCCGGCAGCACCTGTTTCATCCTTTCGAACGAGACACCCGGCTTTTCTCTCGGCCAGGTCCACAACAAGATGGGCGAGCGGCTGGCGAACAATGCCGAGATGATTTTCCAGGACTGCTTTGTGCCCGACGCCGACGTTGTCGGCGAGATCGGCAACGGGTTCCAGATTCTGGCCGACTTCTTCCCCGCGAGTAACGCCTATGCCGGCGCTTCGGTGCTCGGCAACGCGGTCGCGACCTACGAGATGACCCTCGAGTGGGCGAAGAACCGCATCCAGGGCGGCAAGCCCCTCATCGAGCATGACGGTATCCGCGTGCAGCTGGCCGAGATGCACATGATGCTCGACATCGCCCGCACCTATATCCGTAAGGCGACATGGATGGCCGACAACCGGGACACCGTGCCCTGGGATCCGGCCATGGGCGCCTTGCCGAAGGTCTACGCCTCCCAGATGGCATGGCAGATCTCCACCTGGGCCATGGAAATCCATGGTGGCAGCGGGTTCATGAAGGAAATCGGTCTGGAGAAGCGGGTCCGCGATGCGGCCGCGTTCCTGCACTCCGATGGGGTCAACCGGACCTTATTTCTGAAAGCGGCTGACTACCTGTATTAGGCAAATTCCCCCAACCTTTGTCGGGCTAAGCGTGACCGCCGGCTAGCCGGAAGCGATCCCGAGAATCTTGCTTGATCCAAACCTACAGCGGGAGTTGGTGGGGCAGGACCACATGGTCGCGTGTGAGCTCCGAAAGGTCCGAAAGGCCCATCACCCCCATGGTGCGGCGGATTTCGGCGTGCAAGATGTCCAACGCCCGCGTCGCACCGGCCTCACCGCCGGCCGAGACCCCATAGAGGGTGGCCCGGCCGACGATCACGGCGTCGGCCCCCAGTGCGAGACCCTTCAGGATGTCTGAGCCGCGCCGGAAGCCCGAGTCCACGATGACGGTCATCCGGTCGCCCACTGTACGCACGATTGAGGGTAGCACGTCGATGGGCGCTAGCGCTGCGTCGGACGCGATGCCGCCATGGTTGGAGATCACCACCCCGTCGACACCCGCCTCGTCGCACTTCACCGCGTCATCAGCGTGCAGGATGCCCTTCACGATCAGTTTGCGGGGCCACATATCGCGGATGCGCTTCAGGAAATCCCAGTCGAGCGTGTCGTTCTTGAACAGGAAGTCGCGCACGCCCGTCGTCGACAGGCCTTCGGGCATGTCGATGTTGACGTAGCGGGGCAGGTGCCCGTCGGACAGCACGTAGCGGCCGACGGTGCCGAACAGCCAGCGCGGGTGGGTTGCGATATCGGCGATGTTCCGCGGCGTCAGGCGCACGGGCATGGTCACGCCATTCCGCACGTCGAACTCTCGGTTGTAGGGCACGGTCGAATCCACCGTCAGGACCAGAGCCTCGAAGCCGGCCGCCTCGGCCCGCGGCACGGCGAGCAGGGAGGCCTCCATGTCGCGCCAGACATACAGGTGATACCAGAGCCGGCCACCGCCACCTTCTTCGACGATACGCTCCATCGGTGTGTTCGATGTGCTAGCGACGGTGAAGGGGATGCCCGCCCTGGCTGCCGCCTTCGCCAGCTCCGTCTCGCCCCGGTACCAGACGAAGCCCGCCGGGCCCGTCGGCCCGATGGCGAGGGGCATGTCGACGGGCTGGCCGAGCAGGGTGGATTTCGTGTGCCGCGACGAGGTGTCTTTGAGGACGCGTGAGCGCAGCTTGATGCGCTCCAGCACCTCGCGGTTGTGGCGCAGCGCAACGTCGTCTTCGCTGCCCCGGTCGCAGAACTCGAACAGCCCCTTGGTCAGGCGCCGCTTGGCGAGCAGCCGCAAATCTTCGATGTTGAGGGCGGAGGAGACGGAGGACATGGGTGCTTCGTCCCTAGTCTTTCCCGAACGGCACGTCGTCGATGCCCTCGCGTTCCTCGAGCCCGGCCATGCCGCGCAGGATCTCGTAGAACGCCACCGTGTCCTTCTGGCCGTAGCCCTTCTCCAGCGCCGCTTGCATGATCTGGGAATAGACCTGGATCATCATGGTCGGCGCGCCCAGCTTCTGGCCCATATCCATCATCAGGCGCGAATCCTTGAGGCTGATCGCCACCTTGCCCTGCTGGGAATAGTCGGCGTCGATCATCTTGGGACCTTTGTCGACCATGGTCTTCGAGCTGCACGCCCCGTCCTGCAGCACGGACAGCAGGTTGTTGGCGTCGAGCCCGGCCTTCTCGCCCAGCACCATACCCTCGGCCATGGCCAGGCGGTTACCGGCCAGGATCAGGTTGATGATCAGCTTGGTGCGCGCGCCCGAGCCGGACGGGCCCATCCAGTAGGCAGCGCGGGAGAAGCCGGCGAAGGCCCCACGGCAGGCCTCGAAGTCGGCCTCCTCGCCGCCGGCGATGACCACAAGGTCGCCCGCCTGGGCCATGGTGCTCGTGCCCGAGACGGCGCTGTCGAGATAGCGGATGCCCATTTCCTTGAGCTCGGCGGCGGTGCGTTCGGAATCGTCGGGCCGCGCGGTCGTGGTGTCCATGATGATCAGGTCGTCGCCCGCACCGGCCGCGATGCCGGCGCTGTCGCGGAAGATCACCTCGCGCGCGATGTCGCTGGTCGGCAGGGACACGATCAGCCGGTCGACGCCCCTGGCGGCTTCTGCGGGCGTGTCGGCGGGGTGGCCGCCGGCCTCGGCCAGCTGGTCCATGCGGGCCGGGTCCGTGTCGAAGCCCTGCACCATGAACTGGCGTTCGCGCATGTTCTTGATGAAGGCCTGGCCCATCAGGCCCATGCCCACGAGACCGATCTTCTGTGACATGAAACTCCTCCCGAAAAACGAATGTCCCTGTTGTTGGGAGTGATCTTACAACCCGATGGACCCAACCAACAGCTTCATGCCGACAGCCAGTGGCCGTCGGCCGCGCGCGTTCGCGTGATGTCCACCAGGAGCTCGGCCAGTGCGCGCACGGCAGGGGCGTCAGCGCGCGGCCGCGCAACGGCAAGCGACCAGCCCAGCATTGCACCCGCGATGGGTGCGGCGCTCATCCGGCCGAGTTTCATTTCCGCGCGGGCGGCGCATTGGGGCAGCACCGTGTAGCCCAGCCCTCGGCGGACCAGATCGAAGGTGAGCGGCTGGCCCTCAACCTCCAGTGCGGGATTCAGGGCGAGCCCCTTACGCGCGAGCACGGCCTCGGTGCGTTTGCGTACATGGTTTTCGACCGGGAACATGATCATAGGCACCTCGGCCACATGCGCGGGCGAGACCGGCATATCGAGACTGAGCCCGGCCTTGCGCGGGCCGACCAGGCATATCGGCTCCTCGATCAGCGGCGTCAGCTTGATTCCCGGCATGGTTCGCGGTTCGATCAGGATCGCCGCGTCGAGCTGGCCTTCAGTGAACAGGCCCTCGACCACATGGCCGACGGCCTCGTGGACCCGCAGGAAGACGTTGGGAAAACGCTGGCGGTAGGCGGCCACCACGTCGCCCGACAGCACATAGAGCATGGAGGTGGGCAGCCCCAGCGCGACGATGCCGGACGGACTTTCCCCGGTAGACGACACTTCGGCGCGGGCCTGGTCAACCGACGCGAGAATGGCGCGGGCATGGTCGCGGAACAGCAGGCCAGCCTCGGTCAGAGTGACGCCGCGGCGGTGGCGGACGAAGAGTTGAGCCCCGATATCGGCCTCCAGTAGGGCGATCTGCCGGCTCAGGGCCGGTTGGGCAATGTTCAGTTCGGCGGCCGCCTGGCCAAGCTTTCCGGCCTGCGCCACCCGCAGGAAGTTCTGCAGAACCCGGGTTTCCATAGCGCGCTCCTGATATCGCGAAATTCGATTGTTGGTATGCCTAACATATACTGTTGCGATGTCTCTGGCGCGGCTAGTCTTTCCTGAAACCCCGGGGGAGAGGCCGAAATGGCGACAGTCGAACGGAACCTGGTGCTGGTGCCGGGCCTGATCTGCGACGAGGAGGTCTGGGCCTATCCGCGTGCCCGGATCGCCGAGGTGGCGGATTGCCACTACGCGCCCATGAACGAGACCAACACGATGCAGGGGCTGGCCGAGGCGGTACTGGCGAATGCGCCCGAGCGCTTCGCCATCGCCGGGTTTTCCATGGGCGGCTACGTGGCCTTGGAGGTGCTGCGCCAAGCGCCCGAGCGGGTCGAGCGCATCGCCCTGCTCGACACCTCGTCGCGCGGCGACACGCCGGAGAAATCGGAGAACCGCGAGGCCGCCATCGCCGATTGCGAGGAGGGCCGGTTCGAGGATTTGCTCGACCGGTTCGTGCCTTTGTTGCTGCATCATGAACACATGTCGGGCCACCTTGCCGGCGGCGTGCGCGAAATGGGCCGCCGGATCGGCCCGCAACTCTTCGCCGATCGGCACCGGGCGATGCTGACCCGCAGCGACTCCCGCGATCTGTTGCAGAACACCGACATTCCCGTGCGCGCCATTGTCGGCCGCTCGGATGCGCTGACGAGCGTGGCCGAGCACGAAGAAATCGCCGATCTGGCACCGCGCGGGCGGGTCTCGATCGTCGAGGATTGCGGCCACATGCCGCCACTGGAACAGCCTCAGACCGCCACCGCGCTGCTGCGCGACTGGCTTATTTACGACTGACAGGAAAGATTTCATGGCACAGCGACTGGCGGTGGATATCGGCGGCACCTTCGTGGACGCGATCGTGTTCGATACGGAGACGGGCGCGCTGCGCCTGAAGAAGGATTTCACCACACCCGACAACGCCGCCGAGGGCGTGCTCAGCGCCATCGGGCGGCTCGACATGCCGCTGGCGGATGTCGAGACCTTCGTGCATGGCACGACGCTCGGCCTGAACACGGTGCTGGAGCGCAAGGGCGCGGAGACTGGGATCATCACGAACGAGGGCTTCGAGGACGTGTTCGAGACCGGCCGATATCACCGGCCGCGCGAGAAGATGTACAAGCTCGTCTATGAGGATCCGCCGGTTCTGGTCCGCAAGCGCGACCGGCTGGGGGTGCCGGGCCGGCTGAACGCCCAGGGTGAAGAGCTGGCGCCGCTCGACGAGGAGGCGATCCGCACCGCCGCGCGGCGCCTGGTGGAAGAGCTGGGCCGCACCTCGATCGCGGTGTGCTTCCTGCACGCCTATCGCAACCCGGTGCATGAACTGCGCACGAAGGCGATCATCGAGGAGATGTACCCGGACGTGGCTGTGTCTGTGTCCGCCGACATCGTGCGTGAGTTCCGCGAATACGAGCGCACCGCGACCACCGTGGTGAACGCCTATGTGAAGCCGATTTTCCGGACCTATATCGCCGGGTTGGAGAACAATCTGACGGCGGCCGGGTTCGACGGCGCCTTCTACATCACCCGGTCGGGCGGTGGTGCACTGCAGGCGCGGGTCTCCGCCGATGTGCCGGTCCACACCATCTTCTCTGGTCCGGCCGGAGGCCTGATCGGCACGGTGGCGCTTTCGGAACTCACCGATCGCCCGGACATGATCGCTGTTGATATGGGCGGGACGTCGACGGATGCCTGCGTCGTCCACAACGGTCAGCCGGCCCTGAAATACGAGGCCTCGCTCGAGGGGCTGCCGCTGATGATCCCGACCTACGACATCTCGACCATCGGCGCGGGCGGGGGATCCATCGCGCGCGCCGAGAACGGCCTGCTGCGGGTCGGCCCCCAGTCGGCCGGCGCGGTGCCGGGGCCCGTCTGCTATGCCAAGGGTGGCACGGAGCTGACCTTCACGGATGCGGTCCTGACCATGGGCTATCTCGACCCCGACCGGTTCCTGGGCGGCCAGGTGAAGCTCGACGCCGCCGCCGCCGAGGCAGCCGTATTGCGCGCGGTGGCCGAGCCGCTCGGCGTGGGCGTGACCGATGCGTGTCGCGGCATCTACGAGGTGCTGCTCGCCAAGACCGTGAGCGCGGTGCGCGAGATCACCGTTGAGGCGGGGCTCGATCCGCGGGAATTCTCGATGCTCGCCTTCGGCGGCGCCGGCGGCATGTTTGTGCCCCTGGTCGGCCGCGAGATGGGCGTGCGCGAAATCATCGTGCCCCAGGCGGCCGCGGTCTTCTCGGCCTGGGGCATGCTGACCACCGATATCGTCCAGGAGTATGCCCAGACGGTGCTGACACTGATGGACGATCTGGACATGGAGAGTCTGGACGCACAGGCCGACGAACTCGTCGCCCGGGCCCGTGCCGATCTCGACGATGCCGGATTTGTACCCGATAGCCAGATTTTCGAGCGCGCGGCCGAGCTGCGCTATTTCGGGCAGGAGCATTCCCTCGAGGTTTCAATCGACGGGGCGGCGTCCCTGGACGAGATACGCGCCCGCTACGACGATGCGCACCAGCGGCGTTACGGCCACGCCATGGACGATCCGGTGCAGTTTGTGAATCTGCGGGTTCGCGGCATGGGCCGGGAATCGAAACCGGAGCTGGCTGAAATTCCGGCGCGGACGTCCGGTGAGAATGCATTGCCGCGCACCTCCCGGCGCGCCTATTGTTTCGCTGTGGGCAGGCAGGCGGAGTTCTCGATCTACGATCGCACCGACCTGCAGGCGGGTGACGTGTTACCCGGGCCGGCCGTGATCGAGGAGGCGACGACCACGGTTGTCTACTTCTCCGACCAGACGGCGGGCATCGACAAGTTTGGGCAGATCGTCATCACACCTGTTTCCGGGGAAGGGGAGGCCACGACATGAGCGCCGCACACGAAACCGACAGCCCCGCGGTGGACGCCGCCACGACCGAGGTGATCCGTCACTACATGGTGTCGGCGGCTCGGGAGATGGAGCGCACGCTGGTGCGCACCGCCTACTCGACGATCATTTACGAGATCTACGATTTCGGCATTTCCCTATTCGACCGGGAGTTCCGCCTGCTGGCGGATTCGACCGGTTTGCCGGTGTTTCTGGGGGCCAATGACTACGCCATCAAAAAAACCGCCGAACTGGGTTGCTTTGAGGATCTGGCGCCCGGCGACGTGATCATGATGAACGTCCCCTATGTCACGGGCGCCCACACCAATGACGGCATCCTGGTGCGCGGCGCCTTCCACGACGGTGAACTGGTCGCCTATGCCTGCGTCCGCGCCCACTGGACCGATATCGGCGGCAAGGATCCAGGTTACATCCTGGACTCGACCTCGATTCATCAGGAAGGGCTGATGATCCCGGGGATCAAGATCTTCGAAAAAGGTGTGCCGAACGAGACGGTGCTGGAGATCATGCGCGCCAACTCCCGCGCGCCGGTCACCATCATGGGTGACATGAACGCCGAGGTGGCATCGATCCGGGTCGGTTGCGAGCGGGTCGAGGAACTGTATGCCAAGTACGGGGCTGACACCGTTGAGGCCGCGATCGAGCGTTATCTCGATGTCGGCGAAGAACAGGCCCGTGCTGCGATCGCCGATCTGCCCAAGGGCACCTGGGAGGCGGAAAACTGGATGGACAATGACGGTGTCGACCGGGACCGGATGGTCCGCGTGCACGCCACGGTCACGATCGACGATGACGGCATCACCTTCGACATGTCCGGGTCCGACGAAAAGGTGCGGGGGCCGATCAATCTTGCGATCGGGATGACCGAATCCATGTCGCGCATCGTCTTCAAATCCCTGACGACGCCAGACGAGCCGACCAATGGCGGGCAGTTCCGCCCCTTCAGTGTCATTGCCCCGCCGGGAAACCTGTTCCACGCGGTCTACCCGTCACCGGTGTTCACCATCTGGGCCAGCGTCGTGGGAATGGAGACGATCTACCAGGCCCTGTCGAAGGCGATGCCCGAGCGCATCCCGGCGGGCTCGGGCGGTGATCTCGGTGATCCAGGTTTCTACGGGGTCGAGCCCTATACCAAGCGCCAGATCTGGCACCAGACGAATGCCGGAATCGGCTGGGGTGCCCGGGTCGACAGCGACGGGCTCAACGCCCTGCACCACATATCCCAATGCACCTTGAAGAATGTGCCGGTCGAGGTGCTGGAAGCACGCCTGCCGATACTTGTCACCGAATCCCGGCTGCGCCAGGATTCCGGCGGGCCGGGCCGCAACCGAGGCGGGCTCGGCACGGTGCGAAACTTCCATTTCCTCGACAGCTTCGGTGCCCTGACCATTCTGAAGAAATCCCGGACCAAGGGCTGGGGTATGGAGGGTGGCGAGCCGGGCCCCATGAATGTCTCGATCCTGAAGCCCAATCCCGATGACCCGGACTGGGAGGAACGCTGGGCGCGCGACATCATCGTCTATTCCGACAATGACGATGTCTGGGGCAACACCGATCCCCTGCGTAAGCATGCGGGCATGTATCGCGGGGAGTTCGGGGCCGGCGACGAGATTCTGTATCTCGCCGACGGCGGCGGCGGCTACGGGCACCCGTTTGAACGCGAGCCCGAGCGGGTGCGCGACGACGTGATCGACGGCTATGTCAGCCGCGAGGCCGCGCGCGAGTCCTATGGCGTGGCCCTGACCGACGATCTGGAAATTGACGAAGCCGAGACGAAGCGGTTGCGCGAATAACGACCATCCGTGCTACGTCGTTTGTGTGGCGAAAGACGGCAAATCCTCGAAAACCCGCGCGGATGTGGCGCTGGTCGACCGCGGCCTTGCGGAGACGCGGTCGCGCGCCCAGGCACTGATCCTGGCGGGCACGGTGTTCAGCGGTGAACAACGTGTCGAGAAGGCGGGCCAGACCGTCGCAGACGATGCCCCGCTGGAGGTCCGCGGCCAGGACCATCCCTGGGTCAGCCGCGGCGGCCTGAAGCTCGATCACGCCCTCGACGAACTCGCCATCGATGTCGCCGGAGCCGTGGCGATCGATTTGGGCGCGTCCACGGGCGGGTTCACCGACGTGCTGCTTGCGCGCGGCGCGTCGCGGGTCTATGCGGTCGATGTGGGCCACGGCCAGTTTGCCTGGCGGCTGCGCAGTGACGACCGGGTGGTGGTGCTGGAGAAGACTAACGCGCGCCACCTGACGGGCGAGCAAGTCCCCGAATCCGTGAACGCGATCGTCTGCGACGCGAGCTTCATCGGCCTCGAGACTGTGCTGCCGGCGTCGATGGCCCTAGCCGCGCCGGGGTGCTGGTTGGTGGCCCTGATCAAGCCCCAGTTTGAGGTCGGGAAAGGCGAGGTCGGAAAGAAGGGCGTGGTGCGCGATCCGGCGCTACACCAGGCGGTTTGCGACCGCATTCGCGACTGGATCGACGGTCTTCCCGGGTGGCGGGTGACGGGCCTGGCCGAAAGCCCCATCACCGGGCCGGAAGGCAACAAGGAATTCCTGATCGGGGCCGTCTACGATGGGGGCGGGCATGACGGATAAGTCCGAGGATCTGACCGTCGAGATCGCGAGCCTCGGTCCGCGCGGCGACGGCATCGCCGAGAGCGAGCGCGGCCGCCTGTATGTGGCCGACGCGCTGCCGGGCGAGCGCGTGCGTGTGCGCACCGGCGGCAAGCGCGGGGTAGGCTTTGTCGCCACCCTCAAGGAGGTCGTCGAGCCATCGCCCGAGCGCGCCGACCCGCCGTGCCGCCACTTCGCCGATTGCGGTGGCTGCAGCGTTCAGCATCTGGAAGACGGTGCCTATGGTGCCTGGAAATATCAGCTGGTTGCCGCGGCCCTGGAGCGCGTGGGGTTTGATCCGGATGTCGTAGCACCACTGGTCCGCACCGAGCCGGCCGGACGGCGGCGCGCCGAATTCTCGGCGTTCCGGCCCCGCGCGTCCGCCGCTAGGACGTTCTTCGGTTTTCACGCCCGCGCCAGCCGACACGTGGTGGAGATCGAGGACTGCCTCATCCTGCACCCGGACTTGATGACACTGGTTGCGAAGCTGCGCACCGAGCTGGCCGAACTGGTGTCGCCGGGTGCGCGCTGGGACGTCTCGGTCACACTGGCGGAGAATGGGGCGGATGCACTGATTTCGGCGAACCACGCACCCGGGCCCGATGCGAGCTTGGCGCTTGCCATGTTTGCCGAACGCGAAGACCTGGCACGGGTTTCGTGGAAGACGGGCGGAGAGGTGGAGCCGGTGGCGATGCGCCGGAGGCCGGTCCTGGAGGTGTCGGGTCATCCGGTGGACATTCCGCCGGGCGTGTTCCTGCAGGCGAGCGCCGAGGCTGAACGCGCCCTGTCACAGCTCGTCTGCGACGGGGCCGCGGGATCGAATATCGCCGATCTCTATTGCGGTACCGGGACCTTTGCATTGCCGCTGGCCGCGGGCGGCGCGAACGTCATGGCGGTGGATGGCGACGGTGCGGCGGTCGAAGCCCTGGCACGTGCGGCGGGCACGGGCGGTTTCGGCGGGCAGGTAAGGACGGAAATACGGGATCTCGCCAAGCGACCTTTCACGACGGCGGAGCTCAAGGGTTTTGACACCGTGGTGTTCGATCCGCCGCGCGCCGGGGCGGCGGCCCAGGCCGGAGAACTCGCGAATTCGGACGTAGCACGGGTGGTTGCCGTGTCGTGCAACCCCGCAACCTTCGCCCGGGATGCAAGGATCCTCGCCGATGGCGGCTATGCGCTCGAACAGGTTACCCCCATCGACCAGTTCGTCTGGTCGGGGCATGTGGAGCTGGTGGGCGTGTTCCGCCGCTAGAGGAGCGGGTGGTTCACGGTCGCGATGGCCGCCTGAAGCAGCGAGATCCCGAGCGCGACGATCAGGACGCCGCCGCTGAAGGCGATCCCGTCGAGCATCACCGAGAAGCCGCCCGTGCGCTGGGGCCAGCGCTCGGCCGCGCGCAGGGTCGCCTTGCGGGCGTAGACCGATGCCAGCGCGATGGCCGAGACGGTGAGCGCGGTGCCGGCCGACATGGCGAAGACGGCCCCCCAGGCGGTGAACCGCAGGCCGAGCACGTTGGCGAGGATCAGCACCAGGATCGCGCCGGTGCACGGCCGCAGGCCGATGGCGAAGATCACCGCGGCGAGCGCGCCCAGTGAACCCTTGTTCCGAATATGATCCGCGTGGGGCGCATGGACATGGCCGCAGGACGAACAGGCATCGGCCGCGACCGGATCGCGCACACGGCGCATCAGCCG
>MDTE01153053.1_pt1 | contig 36416 bp, 47 predicted proteins | sample 811231 | NCBI WGS metagenome assembly MDTE01 (sample SAMN05326651, study PRJNA326480) | marine metagenome | isolation source: seawater | place: Indian Ocean: Red Sea | collected 2010 | reverse complement strand
GTTGGTATAATTTAGGTGTTATCACGATTAAATATACGTGTAAACCACAGTTTATAATAGACATTAATCTATAATTTTTTGTTGTATTTATTAAGTACAACACAAAGTTTCCTAATATTACCGTAAAAAGAGCAAATAAGGCTATATCGTAGCCAAAATATTTTGAAAGCAAATAAATATAGGCATACATGGCAACATGATCGAGTATCTTTATTTTATCATAATAGTACCATTTTTCCCTTCGCGAATGATGAAGCACAGAGGTTACACCAAGTATTACATGAACTAGGGTTAATGTTGAAGGTATGTATAAATATAAAATGATACCTTGTATTAAAAAAATCCAAGCTGTTATAAAACAGTATATAGGTACCTTCATATATTATATGTCAATATGAAATATTTGTGAAGGGGGTGGTTTAGGGACTGAAGGCTTTTTAACCTGTTTTTTTGCTACTCTTCTATGCCATGATTTATCTATTCGCTCTCTCTCGACGATATCCCAGATTTTTTCAATCTCTAATATAGCTTTCTCAAACCATCGCTTATTCCTCAATACTACAACGCAACTCACTTTTTCTAACTTCCAATATACATATGCCACCCATTCATAACCCTCCAACTCTTTACTCATAATTATTTCGTCCTCCCATTTATCATATTCGCTTTGGGATATATCAAAGCGGGGATAAAAATAATGCGATTTACCATTTTTCATGAAATGCAAAATAATTCCTTTATAACTTCCATCACTAGCCTTATTGAATGTCCCGTCATCATAATATTCCACAGCATTATCATACTCAATAAACTTTGTTTCCAAGAAATCACAATAATTTAAATCACAAACTTCCATTTGTAGCTGCATTTGTACCCAATACTCGTCTTTAGGTATACCATCTATATATCTGGATTTAGGATTTTTAATTTCAAGCATTCTACCATACATGTTAGAGCTTGGGTCGACAACTATGCCATCTGGTGATGCCCCTAAAAATTTATATTTGTCGTGTTGTATACAACCAAAATCCTCGACTTTAAGATTATATGTATACTCATAGTAAAGAACCGACAAAGGCTCATATTTAACACCCCAATGCATTGGACTTTCATGATTTACTTGTGTATCACTTTTCATTGTGAAATCCGCACACTTTTCACATATTATGTTATTTTTTTGTGATTGCGACCCTAAACATTTTGATGCATTACTTGCGGTAATTAAATCATAGCGGAACCTATACCATGCCTCTGTTCGTTGTTCGGGTTGTGGCTTATTTCTTATTAAATCTATTTTTAATTTAATTTTATCAATACTAGGATTATGCGAAACTTTATTGTTGATATATGATCTATATGGCATATGTTCTTTGTAATAGCTCTTTACAGCTTTTTTAATGTGTTTTGTGAAATATTTTTTGTCTTTGTCATACAAACTTTCTACGTCAAATATAGCTTTTAATTCATTCTCCATTTTATCGTGGAATGATTTTTTGTAAAAATCTATCATGTTCTTATTAACATAATCAATAATCCAACTTTTAATTAAGTTAATAAGATCTATGTTATAATTTAACATCTATTATATTATAACATTGTCTTTTTATTATTATCAATTTATTATTTAGGCGACTCTTTTTTTTTATTTGTATCACTCTTGTTCTTAACGGTTTTTTTGGGGGCTAAAGACTTTAGATGTGATACCTTTCTCTCTGTGTTCTTAATTGTATGTTTTCTAGAAGCTTTACTAAATTGTAGACTTGGTATATTTTTTATACTTCCATCGTTTTTATCATAAACCACATCCTTCGCTTTTTGCAACAGTTTTTTAGTTAAACTATCGTGGAGTAATGTTTTTAAATCGGCGGTTTCTTTTTCGTTCATTTTGTGCTCATTAGAATATTCGTCGGCAAATTTATTTAATTTACCTAACTTCATCGTTTTGTTTAACTTACTCCAAGGAAGCTTCTCCACGCTCAATTTGTCCTGTTTTATTAAATCATCCAAATTATCTATATTTTGTTTCGTTTTATTGTCTACAGTATAAGGACTTAAAAGCATTGTTTTATATTTTATGTTTTTAAGTTCAATGCACTCATCGGTCATATATATATATATATGTTATTGAATTTAACTCCTTTTTACTTATTATCTATATATATATATATATATATATGAGTATAAACTCTTCGGTTGAGCTAAGTTTCGACCCTATACCTGCTGAATATCCGAGTCCGCCATCGAATGTGAGCACAGATACTCAGGAACGGATAACCCGTCGGGTAGCAGGGCAAGACGGACGTCGTCAAAGCCAAGGCCGCCCGAGTACTGCTTGGGCCATGCCGTTTCAACGTAGACGACAAACACAAAAACCACCGTCACCACCACCGTCACCACCACCGTCACCACCACCATCGCGGATCACACGACAGCAATCAGAAGCCCCATTAATCGTAGACAGACATGGTATTCCTACTCGTATCTCAAGAAAGTTTCCCGGTCGTTTACAGGGTCGTACCACACCGGACTCGAGGTTAACACGAATGTTTGGATGGGCACCCTCTCTAAGAGAATACGACGAGGGCGTATCGTTTAGAAACCCTACTTATGAAGAAGTGCGGAGAGAACGAATTAGACAAGCGCCACGCGACCAAAGAGATAAAACCGCACTTATAATTGATAATGCTGTGCTCGATATGCAAGAAGCACAATTAGGGTGGATTGATGATGGATTTTATCCTCGTCCACAAATTGTGTGCCGCCGTCCTGCAACTGCGTGCGCCCGTCCTGCAACTGCGTGCGGAACAAAAAAGAAAAAGGGGAAACCTAAAGCTAAACGGGTGTCTTTCGGTAATAGTACCAGCCCTCGCTCTCCACGCAGACGCCGCTCTCCACGCAGACCACGAGCTCAAGAAAAACGCAGTCGCCGTATTCGTCACCGCATTCCTACACCATATAACAGTAGAAGAAGAAAAAGAAGAAGTTGAAGTGTGTCTAGCGTAACTTTATCGCCAACATGCGGTCCTACACCAGTTTAATCAATTTCATCGATTTTCGGTCCTTCTTCTTCTGCATTCATGTCTGAGCCACCGCTATTCTGTGAAGGCATAGGCGGAACAGGCATTCCACCTGGACTTTGCATCTTTTGTACGATAGGATGCACTACCGACTGAAATTCTCGCTCCTTTTCCTCATATTCTGTTTTATCTGCCGATTGATTACTGTTTAACCAACTAATAGCTTCACTAGATTTTTCGTTGATTAAATCTTTATCTTCATCCGATAATTGCTCCTGTACCTTATCGTCAGATAACATACCTTTTGTTTGATAAACCAGATTTTCAAAACTGTTCTTGGCCTCTACCCTTAATTTGTTATTCTCATCCTCCATTTTATATTTCTCGGCATCGTCCACCATACGCTGTATTTCTTCGTCGCTTAATCTTCCCTTGTCGTTAGTAATCTGTATTTTATGTTCTTTACCCGTGGATTTCTCCACTGCTCCAACATTCAAAATACCATTAGAATCTATGTCGAAAGATACTTCTATTTGTGGCATGCCTCTAGGCATCGGCGGGATACCATCCAAAATAAACTCGCCTAACTTATTATTGTCTTTAGTCATAGCACGTTCTCCCTCAAAAACCTGTATCTGAACACCTGGCTGATTATCTGCATATGTCGAAAACGTCTGCGATTTTTTGCAAGGAATAGAATGATTCCTTTCAATAAGTTTTGTCATTATACCACCCGCCGTTTCTAACCCTAAAGAAAGCGGTGCAACATCTAATAACAGGAGATCTTTTAATGCGTCAGATTTGTTATTTCCACTTAATATAGCACTTTGAACGGTTGCACCATAAGCCACTGCTTCATCTGGATTAATGGACTTGCATAACTCCTTCCCGTTAAAATACTCTGAAAGCATATCCTGGATTTTGGGTATACGAGTAGAACCTCCAACCAAAACTACCTCATCAACCTTGCTCTTTGACATGCTCGCATCCTTCAGTACCTTCTCCACAGGAGCCATGCATTTTCTAAAATAATCCATATTCATATCCTCAAATCGAGCACGCGTAATTGTCGAATTGAAATCAATACCACTATGTAAAGAATCAATCTCAATTACGGCTTGTGTGGACGACGATAGTGTGCGTTTAGCCCGCTCACACGCCGTGCGCAACCTGCGCAGAGCACGCTGGTTATCGCTTATGTCCTTTTTATGTTTTTTCTTGAATTCTTGTTTAAAATATTCTACCATACGATTGTCAAAGTCTTCTCCGCCTAAATGCGTATCACCAGCAGTTGCTTTAACTTCGAAAATCCCCTCGTCTATCGTTAATAAAGAAACATCAAACGTTCCGCCACCTAAATCGAATATTAATACAGTGCTTTCGTCACCTTTTTTGTCTAAACCATATGCTATAGCCGCAGCAGTAGGCTCATTTATGATTCGCAGTATATTCAACCCAGCAATAGTACCGGCATCCTTAGTAGCCTGTCTTTGTGCGTCGTTAAAGTATGCAGGAACAGTAACCACGGCATTGTTTACAGGTTTACCTATATAGGCTTCGGCAATCTCTTTCATCTTAACCAGAATAATAGAAGAAATCTCTTCGGCACTGAAACTCTTAAGTTCTTGTTTATATTTAACATTGATCATTGGTTTACCTGTTCCATCAGGAGAAACGTCGAAAGGCCAAAGCTTAATATCGTCTTTGATAACCGAATCTGTAAATTTTCTTCCAATTAACCGCTTTGCATCAAAAATAGTGTTCTCCGGATTCATAGCGGCCTGATTTTTGGCCGCATCACCTATTAAACGCTCGGTTTCATTAAAAGCAACATATGATGGTGTTGTTCTATTACCCTGATCATTAGCTATTATTTCTACCCTGTCGTTCTGCCAAACACCCACACACGAGTATGTAGTGCCTAAATCGATTCCCACTGCTATTTCAGACATAATACTTTATAAGGTATCAAATCTTTAATTTATTTTATTTTAATTTATTATATGAAAAAAGTTTGCATACAAGGGAATAGTAATATAAAAAAAATAGTACCGGATCAGTATGACAGCACCAGAAAAGACTTCAAAAAATATGATATATCCGATGAAATAATGCAACATACAAAACAAATAGAGATAATAAATAAATTGTATCTAAATGTGGTTGATGAGAACGAAAAACTGTTTAACAAATTTATAAATGAAAAATTATCGAGTTATAAACAACAAGACATCAAAAATAAGATTTATGGGGAAAAATTCTTCGTCACTAACAGTAATGTAGTTGAACTGTTAGTAGAATGCAAACTGAAATGTTACTATTGTAATGGTAATGTTGGTGTTGTATATAAAGAAATAAAAGACAAAAAACAATGGACGCTGGATAGAATCAATAATGATATGGGTCATAACTTCGGTAATTTAGTTATAAGCTGTTTGGACTGTAATCTTAAAAGAAGAAATATGGATATGAACAAATTTTTGTTTACTAAAAAACTTAATATAATTAAAAATTAAATTTAAACTTAAAACTATAAGATTTTATAAATATAAAATGTCTAGCTATGTTACGCAAAATGATTTATTATTAAAAAACTTGAAGGAGTTTTACAGCAAAAACGACCGAATTGATATGATGCTAAGAGTTATTAATGGAGATTCTAAAATTTCGCTTAGGATAGTGGATTGGTTCGTAACAAATTACGCTAAAGAAAAATACATAGTATATGAATTAGCTGATGAAAAGCGGATAAAAGTTTATGACAGCTACAAATTAAATTTACGTGCTTATTCAAAAAAACGATTTGATCCATTTTGCAGATGGGACCGGATCACTATTCCATACAAAGAAGATACACACATACAAACAACTATCGGTCAATTAAACTTTTTTAAGTGGGCGATAGAAAATAAAATAATTGAGTATATTGATGAAAATTATGAATCAATAGAAAAAGATATGAATAGCAGAAACAGTACTTCCAAGAAAAACAATATGGTAACCGATAACAAGACAAGGAAGAAGCGTGAAGAATTGTCTATTCATGCAGTTAAGAGTGTTAAAAAAGAAAGGGTGGATATTATTGTTAAATTTGCTTAATTTAAATATAAAATATAAAATAAATTAATGGGTAATGCACAACAGGGTATAAACAAGGTTAATTTTGACGACATAAAAAAAGTTAAAAGCAACGACCATGTATTAATTAACACTTTAAATGCTAATAGACAATTTTGTTTAATAGAAAATACTATACCTATTGATAAAGAAGTGGAGGTTGTACAAAGAGCCATTAAAGACAACAAAGTGATTATAGTGTATGGCGAAAACAGTAATGATTATACTATATACAAGAAATACAATCAATTATTGTCTATAGGGCATAAAAATACTTATATGTACTGTGGTGGGTTATTCGAGTGGTTAATGCTGCAGGATATATATGGCAGTGATAATTTCAAGACTACTAGTTATGATTTGGATATATTGAAATACAAACCGAGCAGTGATTTAAACAAACTTCTAATTAAAAATTGAAATAATATCTATTCATTAGAATATAAATAGATATTATGGAGTTTTCACAAACCAAACTTAACTATATTGAATGGAACAGTATAGAAATTCCTCTGGCGGCGGAAGAAATCGACATACTTAATTTGATAACGCAAGGTTATCATAATATTAACATTAATTATAATAAACTGAATTCTATATTGGATATTTTAAAATTAGATCCAAATGATCCGGTTAATTATGATTATTATTTGTATGATAAATTTATCAAATCCACCGTTGATAACATAATCAAAAAATACAATTTAGAATATAAACAGGAAACCTGTGAGATTAAAAAGAAGATAAAAAAGGCCGACGAAATAAGGATAGAATCATTTAATAAACTAATAGAAAACAATAAAATAGTGTATGAGTTTTTGCTGATTGATATCGTTAAATCGCTTTTCAAATCTAAAAGCAAAAAGATGTATTATTACTATTCATTGCTTATGGTTTATAAATTAAATGTCAAAAATACCAACAAATATTTCAAAAGCTTTGTGGAATATATTCTCGAGGTGTTTAAGGTTGATATACCGATTGATATTTTAGTCAACAATGCGGATACTATAATTGAGAAGAATGAGTATTTGTACAAGTATCAGGATTACCAACTATATGATCACCAAAAACATCTGTTTACTCTCATTAAAAATCAGGGTCCTAAATTAATCCTATATAAGGCACCAACAGGAACAGGGAAAACAATGAGTCCACTTGGTATTTCAGAACAGTATAAAGTAATATTTGTGTGTGCTGCGAGGCACGTGGGGCTAGCACTGGCAAAAGCGGCTATTTCGAAAAAGAAGAAGATCGCCTTTTGTTTTGGATGCAATGATATCGAAGATATCAAACTACATTATTTTGCAGTATCGTCGTGTGTTAGAGATAAACGCAATGGTACCATTAAAAAGGTGGATAATACATTTGGGGAGAAGGTTGAAATAATCATTTCAGATATTAAATCATACCCATCTGCGATGAATTATATGTTGGAATTCAACGACAAAGAAGATATTGTTTTGTATTGGGACGAACCTACTATTAGTTTGGACTATGAAGATCATGAGCTTCATAAATACATTAAAACTAATTGGAAGATTAACAGTATACCTAACGTGGTCCTTTCGTCTGCTACCTTTCCATCAGAGTATGAAATCAAAGACTGTATTGAAGATTTTAAAAACAAGTTTGACAATCCCGCCGTACATACTATTTCCAGCAATGATTACAAAAAGACAATCCCTATTTTAGGTAAGGACAACAAAGTGAAGTTACCACATAATATTTGTAATTCATATGAAGAGTTACAAAAATCCATAGATCACTGTTGTAATAATCTTACCATTCTCCGATATTTTGATATTAAAAGTATCGTAGAATTCGCCAAGCATCTGAAAAGTAAAAATTATATCAAAGAACGGTTTTTAATAGAGAACTATTTTGAAACAATAGACGACGTTAACGTTTCTAATATCAAATTGTGGTATTTGGAAATCCTAAAGACGCTTACTGCAGAAGAATTCGACGATATTAAATCGCTTGATACAGAAACAGTGTTCAAAAGCACGATTAATATTACAACTGCCGATTCTGGTACGTTAACCGATGGACCGACAATATATATGACAGATGATGTTGTTAAAATTGCCAAATTCTGCTTGCAAATTGCTAAAATCCCACCATCAATCATAAGTAGTATTCAAAAAAATATAGACTATAATAACGGATTGAGTAAAAAGATTTCGCAATTAGAAAAAGATCTTGATGATGGTACAAAAAAGGACCAGGAAAAAGAAAAGAAGATAAGTGAAGACCGGATAGACGAATCAATGAAGGTCCTTAAAAAAGAAATTAATAGGCTACGTAGTCTTATTAAGAGCATAGAATTAACCGAATGCTATATTCCAAACAAAAAAGATCATTCAATGAAATGGGATTATGAATACACTGGAGACATATTTACAAGTGATATTCAGTCAGAAACGGTGGAAAAAATCCTTCTACTGGACGACGTAGATGACATTTGGAAGATTTTATTACTAATGGGTATAGGTGTTTTTGCTAATCACGAGAATAAAAATTATGTTGAAATTATGAAACTCTTATCACAAGAACAGAAACTATTTATGATAATTGCATCCACTGACTATATTTATGGAACTAATTATCAGTTCTGCCATGGTTATATAGGCAAGGATTTGGGCGGTCTCACACAGGAGAAAACCATTCAAGCATTGGGTCGTATTGGTAGAAGTAAAATCCAACAAAAATATACTCTTAGGTTTAGAGATGACGATTTGATCAAGAAAGTATTTATTTCACAAGATTATAAACCGGAGGTTAATAATATTAACAAACTACTAATTTCTTAGTAAGTTACTGCTTGATGGCGAGTTTATAGCATCGAAAATAGTTGGCGAACTTGAATATGTATAAATAACACTATCGCTATGACTTTCTGGAAATATGTTCATAATTCTGTTAGAGATATTCATAACTTCAATATTTCTATTAGTATTTATATTGATATTTTCTGGAAAAAGATCTACTCCTATATTGTTATTATTATTATTGTTATTGTTATTGGTATTTTCTCGTAAAATATTCCAGAAATCTTCCAAAACAGTAGGCTCCGTTATCCTATAATTTTCTTTAACAGTTTCTCTACAACACGGACAACTGTCGCTCCTAAGATTCCAAGTATTAAAACATTTATTACAAATAATATGATCGCAATTGTAAAACTTTGTTACTGAAGAGAATTTCTCGTAACAACAAGGACATTCGATACTGTAAACGCGTCTAAAGAATTTTTGTATTTTTTTAATAGCATCCAACTTGATTAAATAAGAAATTCGTTCAGTAGACAATCTTGTGTACCTAACGGTTTGCGGTAACGAATACATGTATTCAGGTTTTACAACCATAACAACATAATCGTTGTTGAATATGTTTTTAATAGTGGATTCTGACGGAATAATTGTTTCTTTGTCGCGCTGCAGCTCATAATCGTTTATATTGAACTTATTTTTTATAAGAGGTTTAAGCTTATGCAACATAGTTTCTATAGTCGTATCATCATGCAAATCATATACACCTGTAAGACTGGTGTTTATGAGCTTGCAAACGATACGAGTTGTGTTGCGCATTTGAGGTGCCGGCCATACTTCCATTGCTTACTTTATATCTATTAAACAATATTAATATTGATTCAATTATTAATATTATTAATGCATGGCTGTTCCTTGTTGTAAGTAAAGCGCTGCTATGAAAGAGCCTAAACCTACTACATAAACATGTATCCAATGAGGAGGACATTTCTTAATGCCTGACATGGCGGCTAATTTACAGTGTTGCGAGTGAGGAAAAAGCCCCCAGAATACGGCGTTGGCTAAAAAAAAGAACATTAACATAGAATGCATAGGAGTGCCTTTTTTGATATTCATCATTTATATATAAATACATATTTAATTTAATTAACGATATTCCTTAATTATTTCAATAGTATTTATCTCGTTTTTAATTGCCTGAATAAGAAGTTCAAATATGTATTGATCTTCTTCCTTAGAAATAATAGGAATCATCAGTTCTAAAATATTCAGTTGTATTTTAACTGTTTTGAATTCGTCAATTTTTGAAAGCATGTCGTTGCGATAACTAGAAACATAACCGTTAATAGGTTCTTGGATCGCGTCTATACATCTATATTTCTCGTTGAAGTTATTAATTATTTCAATTGCTTTAAGTGCTTCCTCGCGAGCAATGTCTCTATCACTAGGTCTTTCTGGTCCATCGGGCGGCATTTAATTCATTAACAAGGATTTGTTTTTAAATCAATTTTAAAAAGTCCCATTAATTAATAATTATAATGTATCATAATAAAACGATTTTAATTACTGGTGCGAGTTCAGGATTAGGTCGCAATCTAGCTATGCAATATGCCAAAAACGGTGGAAGAATAATTAACATTTCGCGCGATACTTCTAAAATGGCTTCTCTGCAAAATCGATTATGCCAAATAAATTCATACGATCATATGTATTTTTCAGCCGATGTATCCAAATATAAGGAAATAAATGAAATAAAAAATACACTCTGTAGAAAACAGATATATCCAGATGTAGTAATCAATAATGCCGCCGGTAATTTTATATGTCCTTTTAACAAATTATCCGAAAATGGATGGAAACGAATTATCGATATTGTTTTAAATGGCTCGTTCAATATTTATCATATAATGGGAAAGCATTTGATTGAAAATAAGAAACCTGGCGTTTTTTTGAATGTCAGCGCAACATATGCAGAAACTGGTTCCGCATTAGTTATTCCATCGTCGGTAGCAAAAGCAGGTGTAGATAATATGATGCGTGGTTTAACGGTTGAATGGAGTTCTCACAACATTAGACTGCTAGGTATTGCACCAGGACCAATTAAAAATTCAGGTGGAGCTAAAAAATTAGATCCATTGAATTTATTTAAAATTTACAATAATTATACTAATCCAAGAAAACGCATGGCTACTCAAAATGAAATCGGAGAGTTGGTTATGTTTTTAACAAGCGACAAGGCAGATTATATTAACGGGCAAATAATTAGAATAGATGGCGGAGAAGTGGTTAAGAATGGCGGCGAGTTTAATTTTTTAACAAATATACCTTTTTATAAACCATAACTTACCAGGCTAAATCGCCACCAATAACTACGTCATCGCCTAGTGTGCTGTGAGACGAAAGTTCTTGTTCCACTTCGTGTGGAACCACCGCAGCGCTCATCGGAAATTCTACTGGTGCGGTATTAACCACGCGAACAACGTTACCAGAACCTGGCGTTTCAATAACGCAGAAAAACGGTCTTGTAAATCCGTCCTCCGTATAGAGCTCTACTACCTGCTTGTTGTTGTTTGGACCCTGTAGAAGTTCAATTCTTGAATTCAGCGGACGACCATCCGTCTTTAGCATAACCTGCACCGAATTTACTAAAGCATCAAACGGATAGGTTCGAAGCGCCCCGCCCTGAATAGTTCTACATGAAGACGTACATTCGTCAGACGGAAGTTCTATGTCCTTAGCATTTACATTCGCACCAAGAGGAAACTCTATCTGACCGATGTTGCGAATAGCGATAGTATTAGGACCACGAGGAGTAGCAATTACAGCACTAAAAGGACGCAGATGTCCGTCCTCTACATATACACGCATCTTACAAGGTGTATTATCCGGACCGTGCCAAAGCTCTAAATCAGCGTCAAGAGGGCGACCGTCACTCGAAAGCTTTACTTGTACGTGTTCCACTAACGGAGAACGGTACGACCAAGTGCGGAGAGAACCCCCTTGTACCACGATAGAAGTATCTACGATAGGTGCATTCGTGATTTCAGCAGTCACCTTCTTTGTTTCAGTAACGGTCTGTGTTGTATCGTTAGGTAGTCCAGAAAGGTAATCCGAACGACCAGGTGTAGGAGCATATGTGGTTCCAAGAACCTTCATGTTTACAGGATAAGTACGATGAAACATTGGCCTGGTCTCTGGAACAAATGCGGTACTGTGGAGAAGTGCAAAAGAAAAAACTAGACCGTGAAATACATTGTTTGTGAGCGTAGATGTGTGTGTGTTAAACATCATTAACTAATAACTTCTATTTATATTTAAGTAGTTTGCTTTAAAATATAAGCTGAAATGTCATAAATGAAAGAAGTCTGATGAAAATAGGCAGCATAATTGCTAATGCAAAGAGTTTATGTTTTTTAAGTCTATATATTCTGTCCAAAAGCGGTGAACGTTCATATTTGAGATTCGTAATAACATTAACGGTTTCAGTTGCAAGAGTATTTCTTATTTCATTCAATGTGATCAGGTGATGGTGATCGCCTGTAATAAATACGCTGGTTACAGCCATTGCGGTACCTATAGCGATCTCTTTTTGAATAGTCGTAGGAGACACTGGTTCCGACATATAAAGTAGATTAGGACAACTGCGTGCTTTTTTAATGGGTGCTATAACAAAGGCCGACATTGTGATTTCGAATATTAATTACAATAAAAACTATTTCAATTATTATATCTATATTAATAAGATAATGGAGAAAATGTTTCCTTTTCTACACGAAGATGTATTATACATTATTAATGAATATGCTAGAGAACATACTGAAAAAAAAGAACTATGTTCGGCTATTTTTAATAAATATCTGTTTATGAGTTTAGTGAAAGCTAAAATACGATACAGATGGATAGTTATGATCAAATCTTTTGCTTTCAAAAACATAAACGAATTCACTAATTTCATAGAAATAGCCTCACACAATTTTCATGATAGAATAGATGATTACAATCCGATAATTGTTAATAAAGTATTAGAATACTATAGAATACCTATAGGTCCAAGAATAAAAATTTACTATTATTTTATTCACAATCATAGATTTAACAACATTTATCCAAATTATGGCGACGAGAGCATATCAGATATGATTTTGGACGCCTATAATGTTTCACAAACTCAATTTTTAAGGTAATGATTCATTATATGCATTTTTTTAGCTTCTTTCCAATCAGGTGTAGTGAAAATACGCCATAAACTAGGATAGTAAGCGATTAAATCTGTGAAGGGATCGCTGAAAAACTTGGTAACCCATACAGTGGCTATAATAAAGCCATAATTGTTATATAATGCTATTGTATGTCCTATAACAAGAAACATTGTTTTTATGAATAGTATTTTGTGAAAATCGTTTTCTATAAGATAAACTACCGGTGTAAGCGAATATAGTCCTAAAACGAACATTTTAGCTCGTGTGTTAAACCCTAATTGCAGTTTTTGCTTATCGTGGCTTGGGGGTTCAAAAATAATGTGTCCTGATTGCCTTAAAACCATTGATAAAATTGCATAATCAATTGCTTTATATAATTGAGAATTCATAATTGCATAACAGTATATAAAAAGCGATGATGACAAAAAATGGAGAAACTGGTTAACATCGTTTGAGTGTGAAGCATGGTGATCATCCATTTTACGTTTATTTATTTCTTTTATAAAGTCTTTTAAATTGGTTATTTTAATATTGTTGGCTTTTTTTAGTTCATAACAATCGATTTCTGCTACGCCCAATGTTTCTTTCAGAAAAAACATAATATATACTATAGCTATTTTATGTTTTACGACAAATAACATAATAATTGTTGCATTGAATTCCTGACTCAACGATTGTTATATTTTTGAAATTATTTTTAATTAATGTATCTAATTCGCCGTTGCTAAATAAATAGTAATATCTTTTAATTATTTCCCCATTTTCTTGGTTATTCCAATCGACTAATGCATTTTTACTAAAATTAGCGAATTTATTTTGTTCATGAGCCCAAACATAAATTAATGCCAAACCCGGTTCTTTAAGAATCCGAAAAATCTCGCTTAATGCCTTGATTCTTCGATCAATTGTCGAGAAGTGATGTATTACCGCTATTGACAATACTGCGTCGGCGCAACCATCCGAAAATGGAAGCGACAAGTTATCCCCATATTGACAGTTGTTTCCCTTTTTCTCTGCCTGAATAAGCAGTTCTTCGTTATTATCACATCCAACAAAAACACAATCCTCTCTTATATTCATATTTCTACCGTTTCCACACCCTATGTCATATATATGACTATTTGTATCCAAAGAATTTACGAAATCTTGGATCTTTGGCCACGTATGATACCTTGTCTTATCAAAATGGTTTGCTATACTACTATAAACATCTTTAACAAATACTTTTTCAAACTTAGTTGCATTCATCCAATTAAAAAAATTTTATAAGATTATTCTAGTTCAATTTATTTATTTATTCGGCATCGTCAAATACTCGTTCTAGAACAATATTACGGCGATCGCGCGCAATGGTCTTCTCACGGTTAGTTTTATCTAACTTGTTAAAATTAACCTCCTTAGGAATCCTACGTTGATGCGGATTGAAGATGCGGTTCTTTGCCTGGTGGCGTTTTTTCATGTGGTTATTCTCTGACTTACGCATATTTGTATAATGCTTTCTATTTACCAAGAATATTCTACTTTCAATTTTATATTTTAACAAATAGCTTATCTAATTGTTTGCCATCATATACTGGTTTGTCGAGTTCTTCAAAGGGTAATTTACCAATTTCATTCTCAAAATTATTCAAATAGTCCATTAAGAACGGTTCCCCTGCTAACATAAAGACGTTGGGTTGGTATGACATACGTATGTCTAAAATATTGAGCAACCCACCCGGTTTCAAGATCCGGATTATTTCATCGAATATCTCCTTTCTCCCTTCACGAGGGACTTCATGGAAAAGGAACATACAATTAATAAAATCTATGGATTCATCTTCATATTCGGTTCTATGTACTAATCCTTTTTTGAATTCTATGTTTCTGTATTTCGGACAATTGTTCAACATAGAAACCGAGCAATCCAAACCTGTTATATTTGCTCTTGGAAACATGTATTCTAGAGAAGAAGTGGATATACCTACACCACAACCGAAATCCAAAATCCTCATATCACGGTCATAAACATATGGATTGCAATTAAATATTGATCTAAACCTAATATTAACGTTGTTGTAGGAAATACGATCTATTATTTTACTTGTGTGTGGAGCCATAAAAGCATGAAATTTACCACCTAGTCCAATGTTGCCAAAGTTGTGTATGCGATTATCATAATACCAGTTAAATTGTTTGTATGCATTAGCCAAAACTAAATTAACGATAAACAGAATCTTCATTGTTTAATATGAATAATATAAAAACTTAATATTCAATTTTAATTAATTATTGGCTCCCATTCGGGCAAGGTCGATATACAACATATGCGAGACATATGCCTGCAAGGGCATTTGCATTTGCATTTATTGAGTTTCGCCATTCTGGGCGGAGCCGGAGTGTGAACGTTCCATCCGGAATCATAAAAGTGGGTTGGCCTGTTTGTTTTATGTCTTTCACAGCAATTACACATATCCAATGCTTTAACATATTCATTAAAATTAATTATGTACTTTGACGACATCAAGAAATCTGGAAACGGGAGTTCTACGCCTTCTAGTATAATTTTATTCCATGCGTTATTTATGACATGATACTTCATCAAGGCCGCCGCAGTGGCAATTCTCTCTAACGTGGGCTTGAATAATATTCTATGATTAACATTGTATTCTAGAATATGTCTAATAATTTCTTCCGGAATCTGTACCATAGTTAAATTAACAAGTTATTTTATATTAAAGTAATTATATTGAAAATGTATCTCCGCAACCACACGTAGATTTAGCATTAGGGTTTTCAATTTCTATTCTAGACCCCATAACGTCATGTTTCCAATAGACATGCGTTCCTAATAAATGCATTAAGCTTTTTCCACATACAATTATTTTTAGGTCGTCTACTAAAATAACCTCGTCCCGTTTCTCGGGTTCATCGGAGGTAGGTTCTATATAATACTTGTACCCATTGCAACCACCACCTTTGATTCCTATAAGAATCATACTGTTATCCTTGTTTATTAGTGTTTTAAAATGTTTAATTGTTTGCGAACAAAAGGTCATTAGCGGTTTCATTAAATTATATTAATACTTTAAATTGAATAAAGTTAAAGTATTAATCATAATATTAATTATGTATTTATTGTTAATACTGTTTTTATTTTATGCACCAATTGATAAAGTATGCCTGAAACGCACTATTTTGAATGAGGATTTTGGAATATTTGATGGTATTGAAGAATGGAACGATACTTACGAGGTATTATCTGAGGTTAATCTCCGAAACAGATTACAGAAAGATGGACTTAGATATAAAATGACTAAAACCGACGAAGAATTAATGAAGGAGGGGTGGGTTGCATTAACGCCGGTTTTTAATCTGGGACCATTCCAACTGTATCCACCCTGTGCTATTAGCGAGGATGAACGTGGCGGTTGGAACGCCACTTCCAACAACAAAAAACGACGCTTAGAAAAAATAAAAGCTAAAAAAAAGGTGAAGGAAATAAAGAAAATATTTGCTCCTTTGCAGAATAAATGGTTATATAAATATGGATATGCAAAGTTTGTAGGCGACTGGTTTTATGCTGATCAACTTTCATCAGATAATGAAGATAGTGGTGGCGGATTTAATATGAAAAAGGGAGGGTATTACCCAGATGGAACATATAAGATTCCAGATTAAGTATAATTTAAAGATAATTCATATATACCTTCATACAATGTTATATGAAGGAATTGTAATAGTAGGTGGATTATTTGCTTTTATTGCTGCAATGGGTATAGGTGCTAACGACGTAGCAAATGCATATGCGACGGCGGTGGGTTCTAAAGCTTTAACGATAAAGCAAGCGGTGGTTCTGGCGGCGGTCTTCGAGACAGGTGGGGCTATTTTTATGGGGAGCCATGTTTCAAAAACCATTCGGAAAGGGATAGCCGATTATGAGTGTTTTGAGGACGATCCTGGACCGCTTATGTATGGTTGTATGAGTGTTTGCTTGGCGGTGGGGATGTGGTTGTTTATAGCGTCTAAGTATGAGATGCCTGTATCTACCACTCATTCTTGTGTTGGTGGAATGATTGGTATGACTATGGTTTTAAAGGGTGCGAGGTGTGTTAATTGGTATGAAGAAAAGGAGTTATTCCCTTATGTGGGTGGAGTTGCCGGTATCGTATTGTCTTGGATTATTTCACCTTTTTTTTCTGCTGTTATTTCTAGTACCTTATATGGAATAATTCGTCAAATTATTATGCGGTCCGAACATAGCTTCATCCGAACCAAATATTTATTCCCTGTATTAGTTGGCGGGACCGTTTCGCTAAATACTTTTTTCATTATTTACAAAGGCGCGAAAGGGCTTGATCTCGACGAAACGCCACTAAATGTAGCTTGTGCCTGGGCGTTTGGTATAGGAGGTGTTAGTGGATTGGCTATTATCCCATTCTTACCAGCTATTTCTCAAAAAGCAGAAAATGCAATTAATAATAATAAAGTAGAAATTGAAAATATGGAGGAATCAGAACAGGAACAGGAACAGGAACAGGAACAGGAACAGGCGCAGGAAGCTCAATCGGAAGATAATGTAGAAAACGAGCAAACAGGTGTTTGCAATAAGCTAGTAAAATATGTTAATGATTCTATTAAATTCGACATCGATACTATTATTGAAGAAGACGAAGTCGTAGCTAAAATACATGGAGATGCCGAAGTATTCGAACCAAAAACAGAAGAATTCTTCAAAAGTATACAGGTATTCACCGCCATATGCGATTCCTTCAGCCATGGAGCCAACGACGTAGCCAATGCCATTGGCCCATTTATGGCTATTTACATTATTTCTAAAAATGGTACGGTTACAAAAGATAACGATTTTGGTTCAGACGCCTATTGGTTTTTAGCTCTTGGTGGCGTAGGTATTTCATTTGGTTTATTTATTTACGGATACAAAATTCTGCATGCAATTGGTACCAAACTCTGCAAAATGACTCCGTCGCGTGGTTCCGCCATTGAACTGGCATCGGCTATAGTTATTATTACAGGCAGTCGCCTCGAAATCCCCTTATCTACAACACACTGTCAGGTTGGGGCCACTATGGGTGTAGCCGCATTAGAAGATCCGTACACTTGCAAGGGTATCAACATGAAGATTATTTTTAAATGTATAGCCGGATGGGTTATTACTCTTGTAGTGGTTGGTAGTACCACGGCCTTAATTACGGCTCAAGGCGCATATACACCAGAAGTAGGACAAAATTGCTAATGAATTAAATTAAATTGATTTTAATTAAAGTCAAGATATTATTCTATTAAAATAAAATGCTACGATTTATTATCAGACGAACATTAACAACGTGTACGAAAGACAATTCCCAGCAAGTGGGGTTAGCAGTAGCAAATGCAAATAATATTTTAACTGAAAAAAAAGAACTAGATGTGGATGAAGATAATGAATATGAAGATATGTTTGTCAAAACTGCTTTTCAAAATATGGAATGGGGTGGTCCTTTGCGGGGCGGCAGGTTGCCAGAGCCTACCAGATTCGGCGATTGGGAGAGAAAAGGGAGGTGTACGGATTATTAACTTTTCCAAGCTCGACTGAATTTGACCTCTCCTTTTTTATATTTTTTTATGTAGATTCTGGGTCGTGCTCTAACCTTTGTTCGTTGGTAAGTTTCATAATCTATTGTTGTACTTTTATGAAAATAACATATGAAATCATAATATATTTCATATAAATATGTTATATCACAACATATAATGTTACAACACATAATATTATATAGGCTTAAAAAAAATACTAGTAACAATAAATATGACAGGCTTTTTATTCGATGATTGTCAGTTTTATATCCCTAAAACTAATATGGAAAGCGACTACAAAGTGCCTCTTAGAGACCCTAGCGAGAATCGTGTAGGTGGGTGTCTAAGTAACATTTTTTCTTGTTTTTCTTTTTGTGTTCCAACACAAGAAGATTCTGATAATGCTAGGACATATGATATGTATGTAAGAGCACTAATCGACGAAGAACACACCTTTTATGCAAGAGACTATGCTAACTGGAGCGATCTTGGCGATCATGACGATTTCCACTATGAGGACGATGACGATGAATCCAGCCCAGAAGAAATATTCTAAATTGAATTAAATTAAATACAAATTGACAATATTCGTTAATAAATGAATATTGTCAAATATACCGATGAATTCGAAAGATTAAACGAAGTTATAATACGAATAATGATGTGTTTTTGTGTAATAGTTTTTATTATAATAATTCAATGCTTTTAGATGCAAATAAGGGTGTATTATTTACTACTTCTAATACTATAACTATTATAGACGTAATCATGGCTAGACGACCATGATTTAATTCAAAATTGTTTAATGTATCTTCTGTGAAAAAAGATAAATCATTTCTTATACCTAATCCAAAGTCTCCAGGTTGATATTCTGGGTCAAGTTTAAAAGCGTTTGTATGATTTAAAAATGGATTCTCCCAACCACGCAATAGAGTGTTGAATTCACCTAATCCTATTAATGTTACTATTAGGATTTTTAGTTCTAATGGAGCATTCGTAATATGATATGTCGCGGGATAATGTGTAGAACTTTCTATTAAAGGCATGCTAATCAGCGATATCATACTCCATCTGCTATGTTTTAATTCTGCTTCACGCATAAAAGCTAGATGCCCTACTTCTAAGGATTTAGACAACTCCAATGGATCCCAAAAACCAAGAGGGCGTGTCGCGCCACTAAACAAAAAACCTGAACTAAAGGGTAATAAAAAATACAATAAACGCATAACCAATGTTAAAATTTGCAATATTATTTTTATATGTATTTTTTATAAATTAAATTGAAAGTAATTTAATGTATATAATATAAATAAAAGACGATGCAGTTCATTAAGATTATCATTATGCTAATTACCATTACCGTTACCGATGCTATGAATATGATTCAGACACGTGGTTTTTCCCGTTATCGCAATTCTCTTCTCCTAAATTTGAATGAGCAACTTATGAATTGTCCTATTCTAGCACATCTAGAGAATAGGCAGAAGAGGGCAGATGACATTAAAATTATCAACAATAATAACGCCGTATTTGAGGATGTTATTCTTGAAATGCTTACACAGGAAGGCGAGGTTCCTATCATTGATTAAGTTCGTCATACAAAGTTTTATTGAAAGATGGAATCATATAATAAATTATTTTAATAGATTTTATACAGTTTTTAATTGCTTGTAAATATCCGCTTGCTACTGCAGCTTTTTTTATTTTTTTGTTTTGAACGGTCTCGCATTCTGGTAAAGGACTGTCTTCATAATGCATTATATGAAGAGTGTTACCTATATACTGCATTCTTATGTACTCACCATATAAAAAGGCATTTGAAAGATGCAAATACAAAAATGCCAACATTAAATATAGTTTCATTAATTATATTTAATGTTATATCTTTAGATGCCTTACGCGTTTAGATTATCCCACATACTTCCTACGAAATTTAGATTATCTTTGAAATAGAACACCGAATCCAAATCATCAAATATCATGTTTTTATAAATAAAAGTACAATCCTTTATTTTAACGTCGATCAATATAGGATTAATCAAAGTATTATCATAATAAACCTTGTCTAAAATCCCATTTTTATAAAAGATGTTATCCGTAAATTCCAGTAACTCGTCAGATAATCGGTTAGGGTAAATACCATTCTTAGAAAAATTCAAATTCAAATATATGTCAGATAAATATGATTTACAAAATATATTAAATATATCATGGTCGTTCTTATTGAAAACCAGTTTCTTCAAATATTCGGTTTTCTTAAATAAGGATACTGGATCCATAGATGGACCATCTGTCATGTAATCCAATATAAGCGTACCCTTCGTTCCAGACGAATCCATAACATATGTGTTTAATTCACACCTTATTATATTATTATCGGTCATAAAAATAGGGCTGGATGAGTTATAAATGTTAACACTCAAATAGTATTCTGGGGAAGAATCCTCATACATCTGTATGGGAACTATCGTAAGCGAATCATTAAAAGTGTTAATATACGAGTTAAGATTATGTATTTGATGTTCGTTTAACTTAAAATTGGCGTATGTGCTATGTGGTTTTATGTCTATAGGAAGATACAATCTGTTGTTGGTTAACGGATTGTTCATCATACTTGGCATTGTAAAGGCGACAGTTTTGTATAATGTTTTCAATATAAATTTGGGATTAATAATCATATATCTATTAATACGATAACCTTTTAAATACCATTTTCTCCTACAAATTTGAAAAGAATCTGACATCTTTTTTTTCGCTTTGCTACACTGCTATATTGGGGTAAAATAGTCAATATAGGTGCAGGTCTCTTGTCTCTGTATGATTTGCACGATTTTTTATGAAAACATGAGAAAATTTTACACATTTATATATATATCTTTTCATTAATTTAAAAATTTATGTCTAAATAGTGTATGAGGACATTATCTAATAAAATAATAAATAATCTGGTTAATAATAGCACTTTAAAAAATATAGGCTTCAAAGAGAATAAAAAATGGAACTGGAAATCTAATCAGCAGCTATTGAATGCGGTCATCAATTGCAGGGAAGAATTAAAAGAAAGAAAGATAGATGTTGGAGATAGAGTAGCATATAAAGGTAAAAATTCGGTTAATTGGATAGCATGGAACTTGGCTACCAACTCATTGGGTGCCGCTTGGGTGCCTATGTACGGCGATCAATCCAAAAAATACAGCGATTTTATTATTAAAGATTGTAGTCCAAAAGTATTAATACAAGACGGCAAAGAAAAGCATGATAACACCGAGGTAATCTCTAATGATATTAACTATGACGAAACCTTGGGCAAGGATATAAATTTTGCAAATCCGGCAAATGGTCTAGCCAGTTTGATTTACACATCCGGAACTACGGGTAACCCTAAAGGTGTTATGCTTACAAATGAGAATATATTATCTAATATCGAGAGTGTAAGAATAATGTTTTGCGATCTGGAGAAAACTAGGTCACTGAATATACTGCCTTGGGCACACATATACAGTCAAACATGTGAATTGTATTACAATTTACTTTATAACAATTCGTTGGCGATTTGCAGTGATAAGAGCGAATTTTTAAACGAATTAAAAGAAGTAAAGCCAGAAGCCTTATATTTGGTACCGAGGGTATTAGAGCTTATTAAAGAGAGGACACAAATGATCGACAAACCAGTTATAAGAAGTGTATTACCGCTAATACTGTCTAGGGTTTTTGGTGGGAATTTGAAATTTATATTTTCAGGTGGAGCCAAGTTAAATGCGGATACAAAGCGCTATTATGAAAACAATGGTATAAAGATATGCGAAGGTTACGGATGCACGGAGACGTCGCCTATGGTTAGTGTAAACCATTTTGAGAGTCCAAGAAACGTCGAATCTGCAGGTAAGATACTAGATAATGTGCGTGTGGAAATAGTTAATGATGAAATACAGGTTAATGGACCGAATATTATGTCAGGATACTGGAACAATGAAAAGAAAACCAACGAAGTATTAATAAATAGAAATTACAGAAAGTGGTATAAAACCGGTGATTCGGGCAGAATCAAAGATGGGTTTTTATTTATAGATAGTAGAATAGCTAACAACTATAAATTATCGAATGGTAAGTTTGTTAATGTTGAAGAATTGGAGAATGATATAAAAAAGTACATAAGTGGTCCATTTATAGTATTCGGTGAAAATATGCCCTATAATAACATAATAAGCACAACAGATGTTGATATAAAAGTGATCAACGAAAACATTGATAGGTACTTAAAAATCAATAATAACTATAAAATTACCGTTGAGGAGTTCGAACGCTTCTACACACCAAAATTGAGCGTTAAAAGAAAGCAATTGGTTAATTATATACTAAACAATGATTGTTAACCCTCTATTTCATATTCGCCAACACTAATAACATCGTTATATAGTTCGGAATATTCTTCCGATTTTCTATCTAAACCGTCTAATTTCAATAATTTATCTAAACTACCTTCTAGGTAAACATCATTTAATATGGCCGATAAAACCTTGCTGTTGGATTTTAACTCCTTTATTAATTCTTTGTTTTCATCATATTTTTCATTTTTCTTTTGAATCATATGTTGTAATATAAAATTAAAAGGCAGATTGTTTATCACCCTATTAAAACAATCTATATTATCATTCAATAACTTATTTATCACGATTTGAGTTAGTTTTTCGCTGACATTGAAATGTTCTTCATAGATTTTGACACTATGAGCCAAATAAAGATTACCAATTATCTCTGCCATATCTGCGGAAATACTTTGCTCTTTCTTAATCTTTCCACCTTTTAACGCTACAAAGTTTGATATACAGGCAAAATAAATGGTCTGTTTCTCTAACAAACTATTGCCGGAGAAAATTTGAGCATAGCTTTTTTTGAGAAGACAAAGAGAATGCGATACAATGTTAGTAAATTTACTCATAAACATGTTTACGTCGTCCTTTTCAATGGCTTCCAACACAGAATATATGTGTGGATGACTTTTGTTTAGTCCTTGTCCAAATATTATTAGGTTCTTAGTTAAGACATTGCTGCCTTCTACGGTTATCCCTATAGGTGCGTTTTTGTAGAATTTTTCCAGCATATTATTTTCTCCTTTACACAAACCTGACCCACCATATATATCCATAGCATCTCGGATGACCTCTCGCCCTCTTTCGGTAGTCTGTTGTTTCATTATAGCGCTTATAACGGATGGTTTTTCACCGCTATCCAGTAATTGGTTTGTTAGGAATATACTAGACTTTATTGCCCAAGTGTTGAAGAGCATATTTGCTAGTTTGTTCTCAATAGCCTCCATTTCAATCAAAGGTATGTTGAATTGTTTTCTGTGTTTACTATACAAATACATAGAGGCGGTGGCTACTTTAGATGACGCATTCGCCGTTGCAGGTAAACATATTCCTCTTCCTGCAGCCAAACATTCCATAAGCATTTTCCAACCATGTCCTATTTTGTCTTCACCGCCTATTACCTGCTCTAAATCTATAAAGATTTCACCTTTTAAAGTTCCGTTTGGAAAGCCTACATCCAACGGATTATGGTAATACTCTTGTTTTAATCCCGGATGTCCTCTTTCGATAAGTGCTACTGTAATACCTTGCTTATTATTTGCTAGAAGATTGTACGGGTCTTTTAGATTGAAAGCCAGTCCTATCAAATCGGCCACAGGCGCTAACGTAATATAACGCTTATTTATCTGAATCTTGACCTGCAATTTTCCATCTTTATTCTTAACTATTTCTCCACAATCTATACTGCCTGTAGCATCGGATCCATTATGTGGACCAGTTAATCCAAAACACGGTATTTTAGCGCCGTTGGCTAACTCAGGTAAATATTTATTCTGTTGTTCTTCGGTTCCATAATTAAGTAATAGCTCCGACGGACCTAAAGAGTTAGGCACCATTGTGATTACGCCTAAACATGGGTTGGCACTGGTTATATAGGTTAATACGTTTGATAATTGTTGTGTTGTTAGTTTGTTTCCGCCATATTTACTCGGTATTAAATACGAAAAAAAACCTTTCTTTCCTAGATGGTCGAATAGATATGTGCTTTCTGTGTTGCTAAAAGGATAAACATATTGATTTCTACCATATTTGGCTAACAGGTCGTCTGCAGAGTTCTTTAGATTTGTATCTAAGGAAATACCGGTATTACAGAACTTGTGTTGTTGAACTTTTCCTTCAAATAATTCACGGTCTATTGATGTCGTCCCACAATTCAATGCAATTCTTTCTGTGTCGCTTATTTTAGGTATGCGCTTTTTTATATTATTAAAAATGAATCTTCGCATTTTAATAATATAAGTAATACCTTTTTAATAGCTTTATTTTATCTATGATTCAATGGGTTCCTTTTTTATATTAGCTTTAGTATACACAAGCCTTTTTCTACGAACCATGCAGTGTCCGGGTCCAAACTCTTCTCTCAGCGATCTTATAAGACTTTGTTTGTTTGGTCCAGAAAATCTTTTGGCGTAATCCCTAGAATAAGCTAACATCTCATCATTGCGGTTAATTATGTTAAAACGAACACTGTCTAACATTATTAATTAATGAATACATTTTTTTAAATTGAATTTAAATAAAAATAGATTCTAACTATAAAATAAAATGATTGACATTCGTGAAGAAAACTATGATTCCAAAACCCGTGTATTAGAAACATTGATAGAAATATACGGTGGTAAACCAGAAAATTATAATCAGTGTATAATGGAATATCTATTAAACAATGATCGCAAATTTAACGATAAAGTAGGAACTATCATAGGACTCGAACCACATAAAAGCCGTTGCTCTTTTATATTGAAAATTAAAATTCAATATTGATTTAGTGACCGCCTCTAAGTCGAAGCACTAAATGGAGAGTGCTCTCTTTTTGTATGTTGTAATCTGACAGCGTTCTCCCATCTTCGAGTTGCTTCCCAGCAAAGATTAAACGCTGTTGGTCTGGCGGAATACCTTCCTTATCTTGGATTTTTTGTTTAATGTTGTCAATTGTATCGCTTGGTTCGACATCAAGAGTAATTGTTTTGCCTGTAAGAGTTTTGACGAAAATCTGCATATAGAATAACATACGAAAATTAATTTAAATTATTTTATAAAATCAATTAAAAGTATTTGAGAGCACAAAGACATCAATAATAATAGTAATATTGGTATAAGAATTACTAAATATATTAGTATTAATATTGATGTGTGGTATATTTTTTGTGAAAACGGCGATACATAGTAAAGAAGTGTTGGAGAAATCCTTTAATAAGGCGTCATATCGTGGACCAGATGATACAAAATTTATTTATTTTCCGAAACTATCGGACGAATTAAACTATAACATAGGTTTTCATCGGCTTGCTATAAACGGGTTGAATGAAGAGAGCAATCAGCCTTTTTACAAAGAGGGTGTTTACTTGATATGTAATGGTGAAATATATAACTACAAAGGTTTATATGAGGACTTAAACAAGGCTCCTGTTACGGGTTCTGATTGTGAAATAATAATAGATTTGTATAATGAATTTGGTATTGAATATACCATTCAAAAGTTGGATGGCGTATTTGCTTTTGTATTGGTAGATGTACGAAAGAATAAGGTTATTTGTGGTAGAGATCCTATGGGTGTTAGACCGTTGTTTTATTTTTTTAATGATCGCGAGTTTTATTGTGCGTCTGAATTAAAGCAGTTGTCGAATTTGACTAACGAGGATGATATTAAACAATTTCCGCCTGGATCATACGGTATTTTAGAAAACAACGCATTAGTATTGAATAAATATTTCAATCTACCTTCGTTATCATATCCTACGATTAATTCCATTACCATGATTAGTGAATTATTAAAAGAGATGTTGATAGAATCGGTAAGAAAGCGGCTTTTGTCTGATAGACCGCTTGCTTGTTTACTTTCGGGAGGATTAGATTCGAGTTTAATAGCGTCAATAGTATGTAGTTTAAGTGATAAACAAATAGAAACTTTTAGTATAGGGTTGGAAGGCAGTCCAGATTTAAAGTATGCTAAAATGGTGGCCACTCATTTGAATACGAAACATCATGAGATTATTGTATCGGAAGCAGAATTTTTGAATGCTATACCAGATGTTATTAGACGGATCGAATCATATGATACAACAACGGTTAGAGCCAGTGTTGGAAACTGTTTAATTGGTAAATACATATCGGAGAATTCTGAAGCGAAGGTAATATTTAATGGGGATGGTGCGGACGAGTTGATGGGTGGATATTTGTATTTTCATAAGTGTGACAGCGCCTTAAAATTCGATAATGAATGTCGCAGACTGTTAGAGAATATTAGTTATTTCGATGTTTTGCGAAGCGATAGATCTATATCGTCATGGGGATTAGAACCGAGAACGCCTTTTTTGGATAAATCGTTTGTAACATTCTATTTGGGTTTACCATTAAGTCTAAGATTTAAGAAGGGAGAAATAGAGAAGAAATTGGTAAGAGATGCATTTGACAATACATTTTCTCCTTTTTTACCGAATGAGGTTTTGTTTAGACAAAAGGAGGCATTTAGTGATGGAGTTAGTGCTGAAACACGTTCTTGGTATACAATTATACAGGAGCATTTAGATAAGCCGGAATTTCAGGGTTTATTTACTGAAAAAAGTGAACTAACTAAAGAGCAGCAATATTATAAGTGTATATTCGATGGTTTATATCCGAACAAGAGCAGTGTTATTCCGTATTATTGGATGCCTAAATGGAGTGATACTAAGGATCCTAGTGCTAGAACATTGTAAGTATTTTTATTATAATATATAAATAATGAAGAATTTGAAAATTAATTTCATAGATAGTGTTAAGGCTAAATATGTGATGCCTGAAGCGCCTAAAGCGATTAAGTGTTATTTTAAAAGTTTTTTTCCAAAAACTAAATTAATAACAAGATTTCCTGATATAAATAAAAATAAAAATAAAAATTAAAGGTTATATATTAATGGGTGAAGAATTAGAAAAAAGATTAGATATAATAGAAAAGAAGTTAGATAAATTGATATTATTGGTCGATGCGGAAGTAAAGCCGCAATGTAAAAAGATGGGAGGACATATAGACTTTGTTGAAAAGGTATATGAGAACGTAAAGGCACCTTTAGGGTTTATCTGTAATAAACTAAGATTTTTGAGAGGTGGTTATGATTTGCATACAAAACCAAAATTCATTAAAAATTAATATATTCATATTTAATATAATGAAAAATAAAGATAAACTTTTGTTTTGTTCGGTTATGGTAGGTATTGTTATTAACTTAATTTTACCAATTCTAGCTAAACCTTTTGCTACACAAGAAGAGATTAAACCTCCAAACGGAGCCGCTAATCTTTCGTTTAAAGGTCAAATAATGCATATGTTAGTTCATCATGCACAAGTACCATTAACAAGTAGTATAATAATAGCTGTGATAGTAGGATTATCTATCACTTTAGGTAAAAAATGTTTTACAAAGATTAGGTAAATAAAATTATACTATAAAGATAATATTGTTATAGTATAATGAAGTATGTTATAGTAGGTGGAGGACCAACTGGTTTATCGTTAGGATATGCTTTGGTGGATGGGGGACATGATGTATGTTTGATAGAGAAAGATAAACAACTCGGTGGTTCTTGGAATTCACAATGGGTAGAAGGAGTTTATTGGAGCGAAAATTCACCAAGAATTCTTGTATATCGAGAAAATATTAAATTACTTTTAAACGATTTAGGATTAAATAATGATTCAATATCATATGTTTATGGAAATTACATAAAGATGCAGTTAAAGGTTATCCGTGCTGCATTAGATTATTTATATTTATCAGATATTATAAAAATAGTATCAAAAATTGTTAAGGAAAGATTTACAAAAGATAAAAATTTAACAGTTCAAGATTGGTTAGATACGAGTACACTTAATATAAATGCAAAAAAGTATATTAAAATGACATGTATAATATTGTGTGATAGACCAGATAATACTAATTTAAAAGACTTTATGAGATCAGCTGTTGAATTCGGAAAAATTACACCATATCAGTTTAAAGACACAAATAAATGGCATGAATTAATTGAAAAAAAAATTAAAGATAATAATGGTGATATTTATAAAAATACAGAAGTAGTTGGACTACTGGAAAAAGATAACAAAATAAGTTGTGTTGTAATAAAAGATTTAAATACAAATGAAATAACAACAAAAAGCGCAGATAGAGTAGTACTTTGCTGTCAATCAACGGGAATACTAAATGTATTGGAAGCGAGTAATAGTAAAGTTAAAAATAACTGGATTAACTATGGTTGGATAGAAAATTGGTGTAAAAATACATATTATATAGGTTTTGGTTTTCAATTACATTTTTTCGATAATATTAAATTTCCAGAAAAATGGTGTTGGAGTTGTGGAAGTGATTGGAATGTTATTATTCTTCCTGTAAGTCAATGGTTGGACAATAAAACAAAAAATAAAAATGTCAAAGCAGTTTGGTCGTGTTGCATTGTTGATATGGATGTAAAGTCAAAAAGAATAAATAAAACAGCTAATCAATGTAGTAAGGATGAAGTTGTAGAAGAATGTATAAAACAAATTAATGAAAATTATAAATTACCAAAACATTATACTATAACAATAAGTGAAGGTATTGAACATTATGATGGTAAATGGCAATCAAAGAATACAGGTTTCACACGTAAAGATCTTGGTCATTTACCTATAAAAGGTAATATAGAGAATCTTTATGCGTTAGGTTGTTTTACAAAAGGTAAAAGACCAACGATTGCTCATATGGGAACGGCAGTAGACGCAAGTGTAAAATTTTTAAATTTATATGAATCTGATATCAAAAGCTTCCATAATAAAAATTATATTATAAACTTGTTATTTAAGTTTTTATTATTTATAGTGGTGGTTATTATTTTAGTCATTATACTTAGACGATATACCAATAATAGATTTGGTATCAAAATTAAATAAAGCAGAGAAAAATTAATTTCCCTACTTTATTCTATTTTAATTAAGGTTGCTTAATTAAGGTGCTTAATTCGAGTAAGCGAGGCCGCCCATGCCGCTCATTACGCGGAGCACATTGTAGTTAGTGGCGTAGACACGTACTTTGGCGGTCTTTGTGCCCTCGACAGTGGCGTTCGAGAGAACGAGCTGGAGGGTAGCGTTGTCGATGCGCGAGAAGTTGCATGTTCCCGAAGGCTGGTGCTCTTCGGGGCGGAGAGCGAACGAGTAGACGTTGATGCCGGTGTCGGGGTGGCGGGTGTGGTGGTTGAAAGGCTGGACGAGATCGAAGTATGTGCCTTCGCGCTCCGAGAAGCGGTCCTGTCCGTTGAGCTGGAGTTTGGCAGTGACAACGGGATTTTCGCCCCAGCAGTGAAGGGTGAGCGATGTTTCGGTGAGGACGAATGTGCCGGCATCCGAAACAGCCGAACCTTGGTATCCGTCGACGCCGACATCGAATGCTCCCACACCATCGGCGCCGCCCCAAAGCGATGAGCTGAGGGCGCCCGAGGCATCGACGGCTCCAGCCGACTCGAATAGACCCGAAGCGTCGATGAAAGCGTTGGTACCGCCAACAGCGCTTTTGCCACCGAAAGCGTGGATGGCGTTGGGTAGAGCATCAACGGCGTCGGTGTAGTTGAAGGGCTGAGCACCGAGCGTTCTGAAGAGGAGCGACTGACCCTCGAGCGACGAGCAGTAGTCGACGTTCTCGTCGGGCTGGACGACCCAGATGAGCTCTTTGCAAGGGTGATTGAAATTGAGTTTGATTTTGTTCGACGACGAACCAACCGATTCATCACCAGTGAACTGGAGCTGCTCGATGAGGTACTCGTGGGGGTTCTGGGCCATACGGCGGCGTTCGTCGGTGTCGAGGAAGATGTAGTCGACGAAGAGCGAGGCCGCAACAAGCGACTGGTTGTAAGCAGTGACAACCTTTTCCGATGATCCGCCGGTTGTAGGATCAAGAGTGCCAACCGCCCATAAGCATTCATCGATGGGGCGGAGGTCAAGGTTGATGCGGACCTCGTGGTACTGAAGGGCAATAAGAGGAAGAGCAAGTCCAGGATTGCAGCAGAACCAGAATTTGAAAGGAACGTAGAGTGTTGTTTCAGGTAAGGCGTTGCGAGGAGCGCAGATGTTCTTAGGGGCGCTCGATTCGCAGGGGCCGTCGACGTCAGCGAACGAAGGATCGGTGATGAATGTAAGCTGTGTGGTGTTGCCAATCATCTTGTGGTAGCCCTTTTCTTGTTCCGACGAAAGCGTGAGCTGGTTCCAGATGTGCATCCAGTCACCGTATTGGCGGTCGATGCGCTGTCCACCAATTTCGACTTCAACCTGCGAGATTAACTGCTCGCCAGGGAAATCTAACCAGCGAGCGTAAACATCGCCAGAGGCGTTCATGCCCTGGTTAATTTCAGGTAATGTAACCTGTAAAAGTGTGCGGTAAGCAAGGTCGCCGTTGCGCGAGATTGTGCATGTTACTCTGCGGCCGAAATCAGCCTGGCCGTTGAATGTCTGTTCGATCGATTCCATCGCGAAGTTTGTGTGTCTGCGGTATGTTACTTTCCAGAATGTAATTTGGGGATTACCGGTAAGGTAAACGTCTTGTGCGCCGTAAGCTACTAATTGCATTAAACCACCTCCCATGATTATAATATTGCTAAAGAAAAAAATTTTTTCAAAATTAAATTAATTATTTAATATACATAGATAAATATACACCTATATAACAAGACCATATATCTAGTATTAAATAAAATTATTTATTTAACTAATCATTTAGATAAATATTTGACTATAAAATCTTTAAGGTAGTCGTCCGACATTACATTCAATTCGTTAGTTCGATCCTTTGTAAAAATATACAAGTTTTTCTTTTTAGAAACACTCCATCCGTCCTCTATAGCGTTTAAAATAAATTTGTTTTTTTTCTCTTTAACTAAAATTTTATTTTCATTTTCCATTTAATACTAAAAAGAAAACATTAAATATAACTGAACTTGAAACATTTAAATATATATAATTAAATTATATATATGCCTAATTTTAAACCTAAGAATCAAAAAGTTATTAAAACTAGTAGTGTTAATAATATCACATTAGATACAAAACACAACGACATTTTGAATAGGTTTAAAAGGGAATCGTGTGAAACGATTCCCAATAATGAGAAAGAAATAGAAAGATTGAAAACTCATCTCAAAGGAAAACTAAACCTAAAAGACAAATTTGAAACGATAGACCAGATAAAAAAACTTAGAAAGGAAATTAAAAATATGAAAGATTTTCAAAAAAATTACTATTTAAATAATTCGGAATATGTATTTGACTATTTCGAAAAAAAGAAGACCGTATCTGAAGGAAACAACAAAACTACTATGATAGACAATTTTTTCATTAAATCGTCGAACAAAGGCCTTAAACAAACAACCAATGAAAATATTTCAAAATATTTTTCAAATATAGATGATAAATATATTGATATTGAAAAGTGTATATGTCAATCTAATATTTGTTCTATTTGTAAAAAAGGCGAATTAATACCAGTAGAATATGAAGGTGTTGTTATATGTAACAATGAGCAATGTGCCAAACAATTCAAATATCTGATAGAAAATGAAAAACCATCATACAAAGAACCGCCTAAAGAAGTATGTTTTTATGCATATAAAAGAATAAATCATTTTAGAGAAATATTGGCTCAATTTCAAGCTAAAGAAACCACGCAAATACCTGATGAAATCATTGAAAATATTAAAATGCAAATTCAAAAAGAACGAACCAATATAGATGAATTAACTAATAAACAAGCCAAAGATATACTCAAAAAACTGGGATATAATAAGTTTTATGAACACATACCTTTTATAAAAGACAAGCTAGGCATTAAACCTCCTATAATGACGCCTGAATTAGAAGACAAGTTATGTAATTTATTTATGGATATTCAACAACCATATGCGAAATTTTGTCCCGGCGACAGAGTAAACTTCTTAAATTATTATTATACCATATATAAATTATGTGAATTGTTGGATGAAGAAGAATTCTTGCCTTATTTTCCTATGCTTAAAGATAGGGAAAAACGAATAGAACAAGATGAAATATGGAAAAAAATATGTGGCGAACTTGGGTGGCAATTTATACCAACTATCTAATTTTTATAAACAAATATAATTTATCATTTGTTTATAAATCATCTAACGAGGGAAACCAACAAGATTGCCGCCAATGCCGAAGCCAGCACCCATTCTTGCGCTTCCCGCTACACTTGGTACATATGTGTCAAGAATTAAAAAGGTAGCAGCACCCGTTAATGCAATTAATGCAATCTCGTCCGCTTTCATAGGTGATTTAGGTAAAATGAAGCAAGCAATCGCAATCATTAAGCCTTCAACTAAATACTTAATCGCTCTTTTAACAAATTCTCCCATGTTGACATTCATTATAATTATTAATAAGAAAAAAAATATTTTAATAAATTAAAACTTAAATATTTTTTACTAAAGTAATTAATATATGGCTCAAGTTCAAGAGAAAAAACAGGTAGACCTACTTGACGAAGACAAACCAATCGCCAATCAAAAATTCGTGTGTATATCATTTGTGTCACCTGAAAAGATTATCGAAAATAAGAATGCATTCTTTTTTGAAGAATTCCTAAAATCTTGGGATTTAAACAAATCAGTTGAGAAATTTAATCAATTTGTAAATTTCATTTCATACAAATACAATTTAGATTTTAAATTATTATCCGAAGATCTATCCGAGTTTTGCAAAGAAGAAAACCATAAGCTCTACAACACTTCAGTGTTTGATGAATACAAAACATATTTAGACAATAACGAGGAAAGATTAGAGAGCGAATTTAATGCTAAAAACGATTTTCAAACTTCCACTAGAGGTATAAAAATTAGGGGAACATTTCCTACACAAAAAGAAGCCGAAATGAGAGCCAAGTTACTTAGAGAAATTGACCCTAATTTTGATGTATTTGTAGGACCAGTAGGTTTATGGATGCCTTGGGAGCCAGAAGCATACAAGACTGGAAGAGTGGAATATTTGGAACAAGAATTAAATGACTTAATGGCAAAGAAAAAAGAAAACGAGGACAAAGCCAAAGATTATTTCGAACAGCGTGTCAAAGACAGCAAGAAAAAGGCTATAGAAGAAAATATAGCATTGGCTAAAGAAACCGGTAATAAATTAACACAGAGCATTAATGAACAGGGTAATTTAGTTGGTGTATCAGAACTGAATACACAAGAAAACGCACTAAAAGAAAGAGGAACCGTGACAATAGACGAAGTTAAAACAGAGTTATTTGAAGGTGATAATATTATATAAATATGTCTAATGTATATATATATAATGAATTCAGAGACGGATAATAAATTACATGAACAGGAGAAGTTAAAAGAGAAAATCGCCGAAGCCAAGAAGCAGGTATCGGATGATCTAAATAAATCAACAAATTTAGATAAATTAGAAAAATCTAATGCTAGTGATATAGAAACTATAGAACGTGACAAAGAAAATGAAGATTATATAGTGAAAGCCGGAAATTTTGTGGATGCTAACATTAAAACTCCATATAAAATTAAGGACTTCTTTAAAACCAATAATTTATTATTTGGTGAGGATATAGATGCTGTTATAAGTGTTATAAATAACGAACCCCAAGAGAAAGAAGAAGTTAAGCGCGCCCGTTTAAAGTTAATGACCCCGTTGATTGATCATTATAAGAGTGAAGATATGAAAAAAACTAAGCGGTATGTAGATTATGGAAAAGATTTCACTAAAAAAGAACAGCGGGAACTAAATATCGAGATGGATAAAATAAATATTAAAGATGAAGGATACAAGATAAAGGAAAAAGAAAAACTAATAGAGGCAGCAGAAAAAAAAAGACAACAAGAGTTAATGAGTGAAATGAATAAAAGACCGGGTGCCGATATGCCTTCTATTGGTATTAAAATTCTGCCAGCAGTTCCTCTAAATGTAGTCAATACAGAATTAGATCTAGGCGCAGTTGTTAATTATTTTAACGGTTTTCAAGGGTTGGATTTGGAGACTATATTTAAAGCTAGCAAAAAATATTCTTCAGCACAAAAAGATAAATTAGCTGACGCTCTAGATCAAATAAAAGAAAAGTTACCAAGAGGAATTGATTACACTGACGAGGAATTGGAAAAAGCTTTGTTGAAACAAAAACTTGATATCAATAAAACTATAATTGTTTTAGGACTTGAACTAGAAAAGAAACTAAAGAATAATTATGTTAGACGCAATAGAAAAAGAGAAAAGCTTAATAAAGAACTCGCCGAAACGAATAAAAAACTTAGAGAAGCAATAAAAAGTAATGACAAATCGTTAGAAAAAAAACTAATGGAGAGAAAAGAAGACATAAAAAAAACATTGGAGAAAACTATAAAAGAACAAGAAGAAGAATCGAAATCAGACGCAGCAAAAGAACAGGCTAAAAAATGGGCAGAAAAAGCCCACAAAAACGAAACATTACTTAAAGAACATTTTAAAGAATATTTTCCTGAAGCGGGCGCGGAAGCTTATAAAGAGTATTTATATGATAAGAATGCCGGTGATGGTGATACAGAAAAAAATCAACAAAAATTACAAGATCTTATAGAGCTAGAAATGAAACGCAAAGAAGCAGTTATGTATAAAAAACAATCTAAAGATGAAAGTGATGCCGCAAAAAATATAATAACTGATATTGATCGACAAATACCAATTGTTGAGGCTACGATTAAAAAGTTAAACAAGGCGTTAACTGAAAATAGAGTCAAGAAGAAAGCAAAAGAAGATAATATTAAAAATGCTACTATAGAGGATCAAAATAACATTGCAGAAGAAATCGCGGAACTTACAGATGATATCGAGAATAATGAAAAGGAAATCGAAGCCGAACGAAAAAAATTAAAAAAACTACAAGATTTAAAAACGGTTAAAGATAATTTTAACCGTCAAAGCACTATTATTAGTAATGAATTGAAAGAAAACGCTGATAAAGAAGCTATTGCTAACATCCAAAAAATTGAGGCCGAAGCTAAGGTCGCCGCCGTCGCCGCGGCAAAAAAAAAGGCCGACGAGGAGAGAAAAGCGAAGGCGAAGGAGAAGGCGGATGCGGATGCGAAGGCGGAGGCGGATAAGAATAAGATGGAGGAGACGAAGGAGACGGGTCCCGCGGATAGCAAAGAGAATCCAATAGGCGGTAAAAAAACAAGAAATAATGGAAGAACTTATTTAAAGAAAACCCGAAGGAAGCGTGTCTAATATTTCATACTCGGATACAGGTTTAACAACAGAAAATGCAAAATTTATTACAGATTGCATGTATCTACTGCTTACTATAATATAAAATTTATCCAAATAAATTTTATGTGTTGGCTGCATAGTTTTCATTAAAACTATTTTTTTACAGATATTTTCAATAGATATATAAATTATATTTCTGCAATCAAATACTACTTCAATATGCTTTTGCGAATCATATATCTTTTTGTAGTAGTTCAAATACTCTTCAAACTCTTGATTATTGGTGGTACTGTTGAAAGTTATTATAATATTATCGCTAATGTCTGTTATACTGAACCAATTGTTATGTTTAATCATCAAATAATACTATCACAACATAATATTATTTGATTTAATACTTACCATCGTGTTTTCTTTACATTAATTTTAGGTCCAGCACTCTTCTTTCT
>MDTE01056715.1_pt1 | contig 36422 bp, 42 predicted proteins | sample 811231 | NCBI WGS metagenome assembly MDTE01 (sample SAMN05326651, study PRJNA326480) | marine metagenome | isolation source: seawater | place: Indian Ocean: Red Sea | collected 2010 | reverse complement strand
ATTGGCAAACTCCTGATATATTGGGATTAAAAGAATGAAAAAAAATAATCTTAAAGTAGTTAAGATAGATAAAAATAAGAGCTTATTTAATTACGAAAAGAAAGTTTTAATCAAAGAGCTTATTTTAAATTTGAAACTTGGATATTACGACTTTGAAAAAGAAAAAAGCCAAAAAGTAAAGTTTTCTCTTGAAATAGACTATAAAGATAAAAAACCTTCAAATGACAAAGATCTTAAATCAATTGTAAACTACGCAAAAATCGTAAAATTAATAAAAAAATTAGTAAAAAATAAACATTATAATTTTTTAGAAACTTTGGCGGAAGATGTATTTGATGAATTATTTAAAGACAAAAGAATAGACAAAATAAGTCTTCAAATTGAAAAATTAGAAATTATGAAAGATTGCTCTTCTGTGGGTATTCAGATTTCTAAAAAAAGAAGTTATGGTCAGCTCTGATATTGGTAAAGAAGTAATTAAAAAAGAAATACCCTTGGTCCCAAAACTTCCCGGTGTTTATAGAATGCTTAACTCCAAAAATGAGGTTTTGTACGTTGGTAAAGCGAAAAATCTTCCAAATAGATTAAAAAGTTACGTTTCTGAAAAGAATCACATTATTAGAACTGAAAGAATGTTATCTCAAACAAAAAAATTAGAGATAACAACCACATCTAACGAAAGTGAAGCATTACTTTTGGAAGCAAATCTAATTAAAAAATATAAGCCAAGATTTAATATTTTATTAAGAGATGATAAATCTTTTCCTTTTATCTTCATAGGAAATAAAGATAACTGGCCTCAAATAAAAAGGCATAGAGGAAAAAAAAATAAGGATGGATTTTTCTTTGGGCCTTTTGCATCTGCAGGATCAGCTAATTGGACAATCAAGATGATACAAAAAATATTTCAACTAAGAGTCTGTGATGATACTGTGTTTAGGAATAGACAAAGACCGTGTATACTTTATCAAATAAAAAGATGTTCAGGTCCTTGTGTAGGCTATGTAGAGAAAAATGATTATAAAAAATCAGTCGAGGATGCAATAGAATTTGTCTCTGGTAAATCAAGAAAAATTCAAAAAAGTCTTTCTGATCAAATGGAAAAAGCAAGTGGTGAACTTAATTTTGAAAAAGCTGCAATTTTAAGAGATAGAATTAAATCCCTTAATATTATCCAGTCATCTCAAAGAATAAATGAAGCAAATTTAGTAGAGGCTGACGTTATAGCGGGTTATAAAGAGTCTGGAAAAACATGTATTCAAGTTTTTTTTTATAGATCAAAACAAAACTGGGGAAATCAGGCATTCTTCCCGAAGCATGACCCAGATGAAAGTCTAAAGGAGATATTGAATTCATTCGTATCTCAATTCTATGAAAATAAAAGCGTTCCAAGTTCAATTATTATTAATGAAGATATAAAAGAAAAAAAGTTAATTGAAACTACATTAACTAAAAAGGAGGGCAAACAAATTAATATATCAGTTGCTAGAAGAGGATCTAAACTTAAAGTAATTAATCAAGCAATAAAAAACGCTAAAGATAGCTTAAATAGAAAACTTTATGAAAGTCAAAATAATAGGGAACTTTTTGAAGAAGTTGCAAAAAAATTTAATCTTGAAATAAATATTAATTTAGTCGAAGTTTATGACAATAGTCATATCCAAGGAACTAATAGCGTTGGTGCGCTTATAGCGTTTGGCGAAGATGGATTTATTAAAAAAAGATATAGAAAGTTTAATATAAAAATTGAAAAAAATGAACAAGATGACTATGGAATGATGCGTGAAGTGCTTAATAGAAGATTTAAAAGAGCCATTCAGGAAAAGGATAATTATTTAACTTTTCCAGATTTAATTTTAATTGATGGAGGAAAAGGCCAGTATTCAGTCGCTAGGGAGACCATAAACGAATTGGGTTTACACGATATTCCTATAATTGCAATTGCAAAAGGGAAATTTAGAAATAGTGGAAATGAAACTTTTTTTCACAATGGAAAAGAATATAAATTCCAAAAAAATGATCCTACCCTTTTCTTTCTTCAAAGATTAAGAGATGAGTCTCATAGATTCGCAATTAGCGCACATAGAGCAAAAAGAAAAAAAGGTATAAGCAAATCTCTTCTCGACCAAATAGAGGGAATTGGATCAATTAGAAAAAGAGCTCTTTTAAATCATTTTGGTTCCGCAAGAGCTGTTGAATCAGCTAGTTTAGATGAGATAAAATCAGTTGAAGGAGTAGAGGAAAAAGTTGCAAAAAAAATATATAATTATTTTCACGAATGAATTTTAAAATACCAAATTACCTTACTATAGGAAGAATAATAATTGTACCTATATTTGTATTTACTTTCTATCTACCTGGCTTTTATGGTGACATAATTCCTTTTGTTTTATTTCTTATAGCTTCATTTACTGATTTTTTGGACGGTTTATTGGCTAGGATGTATAAAGAAGAGTCTAAGCTAGGTGAGCTACTAGACCCAATAGCAGATAAAATAATTGTTGCTACTGCTTTAATTTTATTAGTAATGGACGGGACTATAAGGAACTATGAAGTGATAGCCGCAATAATAATTTTAACTAGAGAAATACTAATATCTGGCTTGAGGGAGTTTTTAGCTAAAGGAAGAATTAAACTTCCTGTATCAAATCTAGCAAAACTTAAAACATTCTTGCAGATGTTTTCAATATCAATTTTATTAACTGGTGAGACTGGAAATAAAATTGTAAATTTCCAAGACTATAATGCTCAGACTATTGGTATAATTTTTTTATGGTTCTCAGCATTTTTGACTTTATATACTGGATATGATTATTTAAGAAAAGGTATAGACCACGCAATATCTGAAGATGAAAAAAATTAGGCTGCTATTTTTTTTCTCACCAATTTTTCATAACTAGAAGATAAATCTAAAATAGTGCTACACACCTCGTATGAATGATCAGCAATTTTTGAAACGGGTGTAACTTCCGCTGCTGTTCCAGTTAAAAAACATCCAACAAAACTCGAAAGTTCATTTGGTGAAATTTTTCTCTCATTAACATTTATATTTTTAGATTTTGCAATTTCGATTACAGTTCTTCTTGTAATTCCATCTAAAAAACTATCTGGTACAGGGGTATGTAGTTCTCCATTTTTATCTTTAAAAAAAATATTTGCCCCAGTTGCTTCTGCTACATTCCCTTCGTGATCAAGCATTAATGAATCTGTATAACCTTGCCTCTCTGCTTCATGCTTTGAGAGTGTACAAATCATATACAGACCTGAAGCTTTAGTGTCCCAAGGTATTGTATTTGGCGCTGGTCTTCGCCATTTCGATATATTAAGTTTTATTCCCTCAGTTTTCAATTTTGGATCAAAATATGTTCCCCACTCCCATGAAGCTATAGCAACATGTATTTTTGTTTGTTGCGCTGATACTGCCATCATTTCACTACCTCTCCAAGCAAAAGGTCTTACATAACCACTTTTGATTTTTTGAGATGAAACAGTTTTTTTAGTTGCATTATTAATTTCCTCTTTGGAATAAGGAATTTTAATATCCATTCTTTTTGCAGAATAAAATAATCTATCGATGTGTTCCTCTAGTTTAAAAATTTCTCCATCATAAACTCTTAGTCCTTCAAATACGCAACTGGCGTAATGGAGGCCATGACTTAATACATGTAATTTAACATCTTGCCAGTCTACAAGATCGCTATTGTACCAAATTTTACCTTCTCTTTTATCGTAGGGTATCATTAGATTTTTTTTTCCAAAAAAATATCTTTGTATATATAATATGTCAATATAACTTACCGATATGAAACAATTACTCTACTTAAAAGATGAACAATTGAAAGAATTTATTGAAAAAATATTCATTGGATACAGGGAAACATTCATAGATGCAAAAAAAGTTCTTGATAATTATTCAATTGGCATCGCTCATCACAAGGTAATGCATTTAATATCTATATATGATGGAATCACCATATCTGACCTTCTTAAAAAACTTAAAATAACAAAACAAAGCCTTAATAGAGTCCTAAAAGATTTGATTAAATTAGATGCAATAAAATATAAAAAAGATGTAAAAGATACTAGAGTAAAACATGTTTATTTAAGTGAAAAAGGAAAAAAAATATATAATGAAATTTTTTCTATACAAAAAAAAAGGATTTACAATGCATTTTTAAATTCTTCTTCAAAAGAAGTTTTGTATTTTGAAAATGTTTTAAAAAGAATAATTAATGAATAATTTTCAGGCCCATATTTTAGTAGTTGATGACGATGAGGGTATTCGGAACTTAGTAAAACAGTATCTAAATAATAATAACTTTTTGGTTACCACTGCTCAAAGTGCAGAAGATGCAGAAAAAAAAATTGTTAACGTAAAATTTGATCTTATTATTTTAGATATAATGATGCCTGGTCAAACAGGATTAGAGTTTACCAAAAAAAATAAAGAAAAATTAAATACACCAATTATATTATTAACAGCTAAAGGTGAAGCTTCAGATAGAATAGAAGGTTTAGAAATTGGTGCGGACGATTATTTGCCCAAGCCTTTTGAGCCAAAAGAATTAATTCTAAGAATAAAAAATATTTTGAATAAGACTAAATCGAAAAATTTGAAACGAAGAATAAATTTTGAGTCTCTTGAAATTGACTTAAATAAACTATTTATTTTTAATGGAAAGAAAGAATTTAAAATTAATAATACCGAAAAAATTATTTTAGAAAAAATGATTAATTCTCCAGGTCAGATATTTTCAAGGGAAGAAATTGGAAAAATAATCAATCTTGAAAAAGAAAGATCAATTGATGTGATAATAACAAGATTAAGGAAAAAAATTGAAAATGATTCTAAAAATCCAAAATATTTACAAACAATAAGAGGTGAAGGATATGTTCTCTGGATTGAATAGATTTATAAAAAATATTTTACCTAAACAATTATTTTATCGTGGATTATTAATTGTTGCTGTACCGATAATTATTCTTCAATTTACTATCTCTGTAGTTTTTTTTGACAGCTTATGGATTAAAACAAATAATGGTATGACTAGAGCTCTAGTAGCCGAAATAAAAACTTTTATTGAGGCTTATGATAACGACGACATGAATAAAGATTTTGTTTTAAATCTTTTTGAAGAACATTTAAAGTTTAATATAAAATTTGAAAAAGGAAAAAAACTTCCTGGATATAGTAAAGAAAGATGGTTTAGTCCAATCGATAGATCATTAAGAAGAGAGCTTAAATCAAAAAATTTAAAATATTGGTTTGATACTACATCACACACTGAATTAATAAATTTAAAAATTGGATATAAAGATGGATATTTTCAATTTTATGTTCCAAGAGAAAGATTAACAAGTGCCTCTGCTAGATTATTTGGTTTATGGATAACAGTTCCAGCAATTTTAATGATAACAATAGCAATTATATTTCTTAAAAATCAAACTAGACCAATTATTAAACTTGCAAAAGCATCAGAAAGATTTGGTCGAGGAGAATTGGTAGAGGAATTTCAGCCTTCTGGTGCATTAGAAATAAGACAAGCTGGATATGAGTTCGAAAGAATGAGAAAAAGAATTGTTAGACATCTTAATCAAAGATCAGAAATGTTATCAGGAATTAGTCACGATTTGAGAACACCTTTAACTAGAATGAAGCTCCAAATGTCTTTAATTAAAGATTCAGAAATTTCAAAAAAATTATCGGAAGATGTTGATGAAATGGAAAAAATGCTTAATGAGTATCTTCAATTTGCAAGTATTGGATCAAAAGAAAAAACAGAAAAGTTTGAAATAAATGAATTTATTAATTCAATTATTTCAAAGTATAATAACCCAAATATATCTTTTAGTAGCGATATTATTGTTGACTTTGAGGGAAGAAAAAATTTGATTAAAAGATGTATAAGTAACCTAATCGATAATTCAATAAAGTATGGAAAAAAAATAAATATAAATGTTGATAAAATTAAAAAAAACTTATTAATATTTATTGAAGACGATGGACCTGGGATTCCTAAAAGCGAACATGAAAACGTATTTAAGCCATTTTATAAAATTGATAAAAGTAGAGCTGAAGCAAAATCTAGCGTGGGGTTGGGACTATCTATATCATCTGATATAGTTAGATCTCATGGCGGAAACATTAAGCTCGGTGTTTCAAATTTAGGTGGACTTAAAGTTATTATTTCTTTGCCTTTGTAAATTTTTTTTTATTTTTTTTCTCAATGTTTTCTATTTTTTTTTCTAGCCTCTCTACTCTTTTTGTTAAAACCTCGGTTTCTTCTTTGCTTGTAATTTTCATTTTAAATATAATCTCATCTCTTTTAGATTTAAGTATATTCATCATCTCAGAGCTAAAATCGTTATAGCTTAATAAGCCTTGTTCAAGTAACTTTGCTAATTTATCAAATACAAATTTGGATTTTGTCATATTATTTATTTTTAATTTATAAATAAACATATATTATTTTTTCTAAATGTTTATCAATAAATTTGACCCAGTCGCTTTTCAAATATTCACCTTTGAAATCAGGTGGTATTCATTGGCATATATATTTGGAATATTGTTAGGTTATTTGTATTGTAAAAAAAAACTTATTAGAGATCAAAAAGTATTCGAAAAATTTGACGACTTTATTTCATATTTAATTATTGGAATTATTCTAGGAGGTAGAATTGGTTATGTCATCATTTATAATCCTCTATACTATTTAAATAATCCTATAGAAATATTTATGATTTGGCAGGGTGGAATGTCATTTCATGGAGGTGTAATAGGAATAATAATTAGCAGTTATATATTTTCAAAAAAAAACAGAGTTGATCATTACTCAATTCTAGACTTGGTTTCAATGACAGCTCCAATTGGAATTTTTTTGGGAAGGGTTTCAAATTATATAAATTCTGAGCTATACGGAAAAGTAACTGAAGTTCCTTGGGCAACAAAATTCATTTTGATAGATAATTTTAATAGGCATCCCTCTCAAATATACGAAGCTATTTTAGAAGGTATAGTTTTATTTATTATTTTAAATTATTTTTATAGAAAAATGATATTTAAACCTGGTTTAATTTCATCTCTTTTCTTGATTTATTATTCTATTTTTAGATTTATTTGTGAGTTTTTTAGAGAACCAGACATTCAAATTGGATATGTATTTTTAGGTTTATCAATGGGTCAATTTATAAGTATTATATTTTTAATGATTGGTTTAATTCTGTTTTTAAAAAAAAATGAATTTAAAAAATAAAGATTACTTACCACTAGACAAATTTATAGAAAAAGCACTATACGATAAATCTACCGGATATTATATGAAAAAAAATCCTTTTGGTGCTAGAGGTGATTTTATTACATCTCCAAATATTTCAATATTGTTTTCTGAAATGATTTCTATTTGGCTAGTTACATTGTGGGAACATTTAAAAAAACCAAATAAAATAAACATAGTTGAACTTGGGGCTGGAAACGGTGAAATGCTTTTGCAAATAATAAAAACTGCTAAGCAGTTTCCAAATTTTATTAATTCATCCAATTTTTTTATTTTGGAAAAAAGCCCACTACTTAAAAAAATTCAAAAAGAAAAATTAAAATTTACTAAAGTTAGTTGGTTAAATAAAATTCAAAAAGTTAAAGATGGCCCAACAGTATTTTTATGTAATGAGTTCTTTGATGCATTGCCGATTAAACAAATTATTAAAAAAAATGATAATTGGTATGAAAAATACATTAAAATAACTGGAAAAAAAAAATTTATATATAAAAAATTTAATATAGAAAATTTTGAAAAAAAAATTGGTATTAAAGTATCCAAAAAACAAAATTTTATAGAATTTTCACCAAGCACTTTCAAAATTTTATACGAAATATCTAAGGTAATAAATAAACAGAATGGTGGTATTTTAATTATAGATTATGGAAATTTTAAAGAAAAAATGTTTGATTCAATCACATGTTATAAAAAACATAAAATAGTCAATATTTTGAACGAAAATAATATGGATATAACTTATAAAATAAATTTTGGTTTGATTGAAAAAATAGTTAAAAAATTTAAACTTCAGGTAAGAGGAACATCTAATCAAAGAGATTTTCTTATTAAGTTGGGGATTATTAAACGTGCTGAAATTATTTCACAAAACTTAAAATTTTCTAAAAAAATTGATATTTATTCAAGATTAAAAAGGTTAATAGATGTTAAAGAGATGGGAAATTTATTTAAAGTTGCTTTTATATCAAATAAAAAATTAAATTTTAAAGTTGGTTTTTAAGTGCTCAAGTCAAAAAAATTATCTAAGTTTAATAAAATAAATCATTTTTTTTTCAATCGAAATGGTGGAGTTTCAAAGGGTATTTATAGTACTTTAAATTGTGGATTGGGTTCAAATGATAATAAAGCAAATATTTTAAAAAATCTTAGTATTGTTTCAAGAAAAATTAAAATTAAAAAAAAAAACTTAGTCTTTTTAAACCAAATACATAGTTCTAAATTTTTTATTTTAAAAAAACTTACAAAAAAAAAATTAATTGGCGATGGTTTAATTACTGCAAGAAATAAGATTGGATTATGTATATTGACAGCAGATTGTGCTCCCATTTTAATTTACGATAAGAAAAAAAATATTATTTGTGCGGCACATGCTGGTTGGAGAGGTGCTTTCAAGAAAATCATTATCAAAATATTAAAAAGACTTATAAAACTCGGTTCAAAAAAAAATGATTTAATTGTAGCTATTGGACCGTGTATATCACAAAAAAATTATGAAGTTGGCAGAGAATTTAAGTATAATTTTATATTAAAAAATCATAAAAATAAAAAATTTTTTAAATCTAAAAATAAGAGAATATATTTTAATTTGTCAGGTTTTATTGAGAATCAGTTGATAGAATATGGTATAAAAAAGATAGATATTATAAAAAAAGACACTTTCTATAAAAAAAATAATTTTTTTAGTTCAAGAAGAGCTATAAAAAATAATGAAAATGATTATGGTAGAAATTTATCTGTAATTATGATTAAATAGGTTTTTCTTAAAAATGAAACTTCTTACTGGAAACAGCAATAAATACCTCAGTCAAAAAATATCAAAATATCTTAAAAATAAATTAGTACATTCAAGTATAAGAAAATTTGCAGATGGAGAAATTTTTATTGAAATTAAAGAAAATATCAGAGGAAACAGTATTTTTTTAATTCAGTCTGTTTCATCGCCTGCTAATGATAATCTAATGGAACTTCTTCTGTGTATAGATGCTTTAAAAAGATCATCAGCAAAAAATATAACAGCTGTAATTCCCTATTTTGGTTACGCTCGACAAGATAGAAAAGTATCACCAAGAACTTCTATATCTGCAAAATTAGTATCAAACCTTATAACTAAAGCTGGGGCAGATAGGGTTGTAACGGTAGATCTACATGCTGGTCAGATTCAAGGCTTTTTTGATATTCCTGTTGATAATTTATTTGCTACTCCAATTTTTGCAAGACACATAAAGAAAAACTTAAGAAAAAATAATTTAATTTGTGTAGCTCCAGATGTAGGTGGTGTTGAAAGAACAAGAGCTCTTGCTAGAAAGTTAGATATTGGTTTAGCAATAATAGATAAAAGACGGCCAGCGCCAGGTAAGTCTCAAGTTATGAATGTAATAGGAAATGTAAAAAATAAAACCTGTTTGATAGTAGACGATATAATTGATTCAGGTGGAACAATTATAAATGCAGCAAGTGCTTTGATGAACAGAGGTGCTAAAGAAGTTCACGTATATATTACACACGGTGTTTTAAGTGGAGAAGCAGTAAATAAAATAAAAAAATCAAAAATTAAAAATCTTGTGGTAACTGATACTATTGATAACTCAGATAAAGTTAAAAAAGCAAGGAATATAGAGGTATTAACAATATCTCATTTGTTGGGAGAGGCAATAAAAAGGATTTCTAACTCTACATCGGTCTCTGACCTGTTTAAATAATTCTTGTAAAATTTAGATTCATAAGTTAAAAAGCCAGTCGCAATGAATTCAATACAAGCTACAATAAGAAATACTAAAACCAAAGGAGAAGTATCTTCTCTAAGAAAAAATGGTGAAGTTCCGGGTATTATTTATGGTGGCAAGCAAGAAAATCAAAAAATATCACTGTCGAAAAAAGAAGTAAAAACTTTAATAGAGAAAGATAATTTTTTATCTAATGTTATCCAATTAAAAATTGATGGCAAAGAAGAAAATGTTTTACCTAGAGATGTAACTTTCGATGTAATTAGTGACGAACCCATTCATCTTGATCTTTTAAGAGTAGTAAAAGGTTCTAAAATAATCTTAGAAATTCCAGTTAAATTTATTAACTCAGAAAAAAGTCCAGGATTAAAAAGAGGTGGAGTACTTAACATCGTTAGAAGAAAAGTTGAATTAAGATGTCCTACTGAAAATATTCCAAATGAGCTAGTTGTTGATCTAGATAATTTAGATATTGGTTCAAGCATAAAAATTTCGTCGATTAAACTTCCGGAAAATGTAACTCCAACAATTCAAGGAAGAGATTTCGTTATAGCCACAGTTGCGGCTCCTACAATTGTTAAAGAACCTGAAAAACCTGCGGAGGAAGCTACGGCTGAAGGCGCTGAAGGAGCAACAGAAGGAGCAGAAGGAGCAAGTGAAGCGACTGCCGGAGGTGATGCAAAAGTTGCAGAAGGTGAAAAAGCGAAAGATGGTGATAAACCTGATGATAAGAAAGCAACTGATAAAAAAGCTACCTCTGAAAAAAAATAAATCTTTAATGTGAATTTAACAGTATTTTAATTTTTTATGTTACTTTTCGTAGGGTTAGGAAACCCAAATCCAGGAAGCCAAAATAATCGTCACAATATTGGATTCAAAGTTATCGATGCTATCAATCAAAAATATAGTCTATCAAAACAGAAACCAAAATTTAAGGGCTTACTAACGACTGGTAAAATAAATGAAAAAAAAATCTTTGCAATAAAGCCCCTTACGTTTATGAATAACTCGGGTATATGTATAAGAGAGTTATTAGAGTACTTTAAAATAGACGCTGAAGATGTAATTGTATTTCATGATGATTTAGATATTGACTGTGGAAAAATTAAAACAAAGTTTGGTGGATCAAGTGCAGGTCATAATGGAATAGCTTCTATAGATAAGTTTATAGGAAAAGACTATTCAAGAGTAAGAATTGGTATTGGAAGACCAAATAATAAAATAGATGTTGCTGACTACGTTTTAAATGATTTTAATGAAGATGAAAAACCTGAAATGGATAAAATTACTAATAATATTTTAGACTCAATTTCAATTTTAATAGATAAAAAACTCGAATTATTTTCCTCAAAAGTAAACGGTAAATAAATGGGATTTAAATGTGGTATTGTTGGCTTACCAAATGTAGGCAAATCAACTCTATTTAATGCTTTAACAAATTCAAGTAAAGCACAAGCTGCAAACTTCCCTTTTTGTACAATTGATCCAAATATAGGGATTGTTCCAGTGCCAGACAAAAGATTGGATGAGTTGGTAAAAATTTCAAATTCAAAAAAAAAAATTTATACCACAATCTCATTTGTAGATATTGCTGGTCTTGTAAAAGGTGCCTCAAAAGGTGAAGGTTTAGGAAATAAATTTTTATCTCATATAAGAGAGGTAGATGCTATTATTCACATGATTAGGTGCTTTGACTCCGATGATATTCAAAATGTAAACCCAGATGTAGATCCAATACGAGATTTAGAAATAATCGAAACAGAGATGAAACTGGCTGATCTTGATTCGATACAAAAAAGAATAGATAAAAAAAATAAAAAAAAACTAAATGGAACTGAATTAAAAATTTTAGAAACTTCTTATAGGTTAATCGATGAAAACAAGTCTTTGGATATCATGTTTCAAAATTTTGAAGTAAAACAACTTAATCGAGTAGGTTTGCTCTCTTTAAAACCTAAGCTTTACGTGTGTAATGTTGATGAAAAAAGTGCCTCAAGTGGTAATAATTATTCAAATAAAGTAATTGAAAAAAATGGTGAAGAGTCAACAATTATTATTTCCGCAGATATAGAAAATCAATTAAACCAATTAGATGGTAAAGAAAAAGAAAATTATATGCTAATGATGAGTCAAACTGAGACAGGTTTAAAAAAACTTATAAGAAAAGGATATAAACTTCTTAATTTGGAAACATTTTTTACTTCGGGTCCTGAGGAAAGTAGAGCATGGACAATTACAAAAAATAGTACAGCTCCTATGGCAGCTGGAGAAATACATACTGATTTTGAAAAAGGATTTATTAAAGCTGAAACGGTAAAATTTCAAGATTTTGTAGAAAATTCAGGTTGGGTAAATTCTAGGGCCAATGGTAAAATGAGACTAGAAGGAAAAGATTATATTGTTAAAGATGGAGATGTATTAAACTTTCGTTTCAATACGTGACCATATCTTTTTCATACTAAAATATACGAGAATAGTTAGTATAATTAAATAGACAATTACTCTGAAACCAGTTTTGTGTCTTGTTTCTAAATGAGGTTCTGCGGCCCACATCATGAATGCGGTAACATCTTTGGCCATCTGTTCTGAGGTTGCTTCTGTTCCATCTGAATATTCTACTAAGTCATCCATTAAAGGTGCTGGCATTTTAATTTTATTACCATACATAAACTTGTTATAATAAACACCATCATCTAGAATCACTCCTTCGGGAGGCTCTTCATAACCCAAAAGAACTGAATAAATGTAATCAGCCCCTCCTTTTCTTGCTTTTACTAAAACTGACATATCTGGTGGATACGCGCCACCATTCGAGGTTTTAGCTTCTTGATCATTTGCGTATGGGTTTACAAATTTATCAGACAACTTTCCGGGTCTAGTAAACATTTCTCCATCACTGTTTGGTCCATCGGTTACTTCAAAACTAGCTGCAATAGCCTTCGCTTGATCCTCACTAAATTCTGGACCTCCTTTTTCAGCAAGATTTCTATATGAAAGATATTTCATTGAGTGACATGAAGCGCAAACCTCTGTGTAAACCTGGTAACCTCTTTGTAGAGAGGCTCTATCAAATTTTCCAAAAAAGCTTTTAAAAGTCCAATCCTGTTTTAGAAGCTCAACCTTTTCTTCGGCATAACTATTTTGAGTGTTTAGTAGAATGTAGAAACTTAAAAATACAAAGAATTTCAGTAAGGATTTCACAGTTTATTTTTGCTTGTTTGGTTATTTTTGGTCATTGAAGGATTTGCTAATCCACCTAAAACTGGATCAGTAATGCTCATTGGAATTTCCAGGGTCTTTTCTTTTTTTCCTAAAACTGGAAGTATAACCAGAAAATGAATAAAGTAATAAGCTGTTGCGACTCTTGCAATTAACAAATAAGTACCTTCTGCTGGCATTGCTCCCATGTAACCAAGTATTAGTACGTCAGCAACTAGAAACCAATAAAATTGTTTGTATAAAGGTCTGAATATTGCTGATCTCACTTTTGAAGTATCCAGCCATGGCAAAATTACAAGAACAAAAATTGACAAGAACATTGCTACAACTCCTAACAATTTATCTGGTACTGATCTTAGAATTGCATAAAACGGAAGCAAATACCATTCTGGAACAATGTGAGCTGGTGTTACCAAAGGATCTGCTTCGATATAATTATCTGAATGACCTAATATATTGGGTGAATAAAAAACAAAAAATGCAAATACTATTAAAAAAAGTAAAAGTGCAAATAAATCTTTGATTACTATATATGGATGAAAGGGAACTGTATCATTAGAGGGCTTCTTTAAATCTATACCAATTGGATTATTATTTCCTGGAATATGAAGTGCCCATATATGTAATATTACTAAACCTAAAATTAGAAAAGGGATTAGGTAATGTAAACTAAAAAACCTTGTTAAAGTCGGATTATCTACTGCGTAGCCACCCCAAAGCCAATTCGTAATACCTTCTCCAACTAAAGGAATTGCGCTAAACAAATTAGTAATTACAGTTGCTCCCCAAAAACTCATTTGGCCCCATGGCAAAACATAACCCATAAAAGCTGCCATCATCATTAAAAAGTAAATTATCATTCCAATTATCCAGATAACCTCTCTTGGTGATTTATATGAACCATAATAAAGAGATCTAAAAATATGAATATAGACAGCTAAAAAAAACATTGATGCACCATTTGCATGAACATACCTTATTAACCACCCATAATTTACATCTCGCATAATATGTTCTACGCTAGCAAATGCTAAATCAGCGTGAGCAACATAATGCATGCCCAAAATTATACCGGTAACTATTTGTGTAATTAAACAAAAAGTTAATATTCCACCAAAAGTCCACCAGTAGTTTAAATTTTTGGGAGTTGGGTAATCCTGTAAATGTTTTGATAAAGTTAATAATGGCAGACGATCATTAAACCATTTTCCTACCTTGGAGTCTGGTGTATATTCATGTTCACTCATTATTTAACCTATTTTAATTGTATTATTGTCTAAAAATACGTATTTAGGAATTTCTAAATTTGTAGGGGCTGGTCCTTTTCTAATCCTGCCTGATGTATCATAATGTGAACCATGACAAGGACAAAACCATCCCTTGTATTCACCTTTTCCAGTTAATGGTACACACCCAAGATGTGTGCAAATTCCAAGAGTAACTAGCCACTCAGGATTTTTAGCTCTATCTTCATCTTTTTCAGGGTGTTTAAGATCTTTCAGATCTACAGATCTAGCTTCTTTAATTTCTTCTTCAGTTCGTCTTTTTATAAATACTGGCTTTCCTCTCCATAATACTGTGATGGATTGACCAGGCTCTACTGCACTTATATCAACCTCTGTACTTGCAAGAGCTTTGACGGAAGCATCTGGGTTCATTTGGTCCACCAAAGGCCATACCGCTGCTCCCACTCCAACAGCGCCGACGGTAGTCGTTGCTGTTATTATAAAGTCTCGTCTATTTGGCTTTTTTTTTTCTGAATCTGACATCTTTATATTTTAAACTTCACTTAATATATGATTTCTTATAAGAAAAAAGATATTTTTCTATGGTAACAATGACACACAAAAAGCTGTTTTCTGCACCAAAAATAGCGCTTTATGAGCCTGATATACCCCAAAATACTGCAGCAATAGCAAGGACGTGTGCTTGCCTTGGTGCAAAATTGGAAATAATTGAACCTTGTGGTTTTTTATTAAATGATAAAAGATTTCTTAGAGTTATTATGGACTATATGAACAAATCAGAAATTAAATTTTATAAAAATTTTGATTATTTTTTAAAAGTTAAAAAAAAAAGTAGAATTATATTAATGACAACAAAGTCCAAAAAATCATATACTAATTTTAAATTTAAAAAAACAGATACTATGCTTTTTGGCAGAGAAAGTGCTGGTGTACCTGAAAAAATTCATAAAATTATTCAGCACAGATTAACAATTCCTATGATTAAAAATAAAAGATCATTAAACCTATCAACTTCTGTTGCTATAGTATTAGCTGAAAACTTAAGACAAACAAATTACATATAATGGATACTATTTTAAAAAAAAAATTAGCAAGAAACTGGTTTAAAATTTTTCAAGAAATAATTTGTAAAGATATTGAAGATATTGAGAGAAATAAAAATATTTTTAAAAAAAAAGTATGGTCCAGAGGAAATAAGAAAGGTGGAGGAGAATTTAGAATTTTTGAAAATGGAAAAGTTTTTGATAAGGTTGGAGTAAACTTTTCAGAAGTTTATGGCACTTTTTCAAAAAAATTTAAAAATAAAATACCAGGAACCAGTAAAAATCGAAAATTTTGGGCATGTGGTGTATCAATTGTTATGCATATGAAAAATCCCCATGTTCCAGCTATGCATTTTAACACAAGATATATTTACACATCACATGGATGGTTTGGCGGTGGAATGGATGTTACCCCGTGCTTAAAAGATGAGAAATTAAAAAAATGGTTTCATTTGGAATTAAAAAAAATGTGTTCAAGACATAATAAAAATTATTATAATAAATTTAAAAAATGGTGTGATAAATACTTTTTTTTGAGACATAGAAACGAACCAAGGGGTATTGGTGGATTATTTTTTGATTACAAAAAAGATAATTGGGATAAAGATTTTATGTTTGTAAGAGATTTAGGAGTAACTTTTAAAAAAATATTTATGGAAATAATAAAAAAAAAAAATAAAAAGAAATGGAATTCTAGACATAAAGATTTACAATATTTTAAAAGAGGAAGATACATAGAGTTTAACCTTTTATATGATAGAGGAACTAAATTTGGTTTAGAGACTGGTGGAAATCTTGATGCAATTTTTATGTCACTACCCCCAACTGCTAAATGGAAATAATTTATGAATAAAGAACCAATAACATCTGAAGGTTTAGAAAAATTAAAAAAAGAATTAATTTTTTTGAAGGAAAAAAAAAGACCTGAAATAGTATCTGCAATTTCAGAAGCAAGATCTCATGGTGATTTGAAAGAGAATGCTGAGTATCATGCGGCAAAAGAGCAACAATCACATAACGAGGGTAGGATACAAGAAATTCAGGATTTAATTGCAAGAGCAAATATAATCGATGTAAAAAAAATTACTAATGATGGAAAGGTAATATTTGGATCAACAGTATATTTGCAGGATCTAGATACAAATGAAAAAATAAATTATAAGATTGTTGGAAAAGATGAGGCAGATTTAAAAGAAAAATTAATTTATTTTAAATCACCCATAGGTAAAGGTTTAATTAGCAAAAATAAGGGAGAGCTAGTTGAAATTTCAACACCTTCTGGTACTAAGAATTTTGAAATAATTGACGTTAAATATATTTAATTTTTAACTAATTTATCAATATCCTCTTTTGATAAATTGAAATTGTTATTCAGCCAAAAATTTTCAAGTTCTTTTAATTTTTTACCAAGCTCTACACCTTCTTTATAATTATATTTATTCATCAAATCTTTAGCTTTTATTGGAAATAATGGTTTTGATTTATCTAAAAAAAAATTTTTTAAATTTAATAATTTTTTATCAACTTTTGATGATTTAAAAATTTTAAAATCAATTAAATCGATAAGGTAATTTTTATTATACTTATAAAATATTTTCCATAAATTTTTTTCTGAATAAAAATTTTTTTCTTCATCTTTGGAAGACATATTTTTCAAAAAATTAATTTTTTCTTTTTCTTCATTTGATAGATTATATTTATATAAAAAATAATCAGTATTATCTGTACCATCTATTATCATAAATGAAATTAAAAAAACAAAATCTTTATTACAAAAAATTTTTTTTGAAAATTCGTTAAGATTGTTTATTTTGTTTAAATTTTTTAGCTGTGGGAAAATTAGTAATAAAATTTCTTTGAGAAATTCATCTTTTTCTATTTTTATAAAATTTTTTGAAAGTATTAATTTTTTTAATTCTTGTAATAATCTTTCTCTAGAAATTAATGAAACTCCAGAAATATTCTGTCTTATTGATTTTTTTGTAGCCTGGTCATGCTCTGTCTTGCTGTAATTTATATAAAATCTAATATATCTTAGAATCCTAAGGTAATCCTCTTTTAATCTTTTATCTGGATTTCCTATAAACTTTACATTTCCATTTTCTAAATCCATTTTTCCATTAAATGGATCAAAAAAGTTACCATTCATATCGGCATAAATAGAATTAATAGTAAAATCTCTTCTAGATGCATCTTCTAACCAATCATTTGTAAAAGCAACTTTTGCATGTCTTCCGTCGGTACTCACATCTTTTCTTAAAGATGTAATTTCAAAACTGGTTTTATCAATTAATGCAGTTATTGTTCCATGCTCTATTCCTGTTTCATAAAACTTTATATTTTTTTTGTTTAAAGCCTTACAAACATCTTTGGGGGTAAGATTGGTAGAGAGATCAATGTCGTCAACTATTTCATTTTGCAAAATTTTTCTTATACATCCGCCTACATACCTTATTTCACTTTGATCAGAAAATTCATTTATTGCATTAAAAATTTTATTTACTTTTGTTTTTTTTTCAATTTCTTTAAAGGCAAAATTATCTTTATAATTTTTTTTGCTAAAATTTAGAATTTTATTTAAAAAATTTATCATAATTGGCTGGGGCGCTAGGATTCGAACCTAGGAATGGCGGTACCAAAAACCGCTGCCTTACCACTTGGCTACGCCCCAAAATTTCACTCATATAACACAAAAAAAAAGCTTTATATAGTTTTTGATGATGCAAACCAATATTTTTTGTATTTCCTTTGTAATATTTTTTTTGCATTTATTACAGCTTTTTTTGAACTGAAATATCCAATCATTGAAGAACCAGAGCCAGACATTCTTACAAATATTACCCCTTTAACTTTTGTCATACTCTTTTTTAAGCTCAGTAAACTTGGATATTTTTTTAAAGCTACTTTTTCTAAGTCATTCTCGTATCTTGCTAGATTAACTAAATTGAAATTTTTTTTACCTTCTATTTTTGAGAAAGACCTTAAATTTGAATAAATTTCCTTAGTGGAACATCCAAAATTGGGTTTAACTACCAGTGTATTTAATCCCAGTTTTTTATTATTTCTAATTACATCACCTTTGGGATAAATAATCGAATTTTTATTTTCCAAACCTAAGATAACGTCTGATCCTACTTGATTACAAATTGATTTAATTTCTTTTTTTTTTAAATAAATAATTTTTTTTTTTATTAAAAAAATTAAAATAGAAGATGCATTCATTGAACCACCTCCCATTCCAGATTTTTGGGGGATATTTTTTAAAATATTAATTTTATACTTTTTGTTTTTCAAATATTTATTTTTTTCTAAAATATCCAATAAATGTGAAACTGTATTTTTTTTAGGTATATTTTTTGAAAACTTACCTGAAAAAATGACTTTATTTTTTTTTCCTTTAATTTCTTTAATTTTTATTTTGTCATGAAGTTTTAAAAATGTAACAATTGACTCAATTTCGTGTAACCCATTTTTTTTTTTTCTAATAATATTTAATGAGAGATTTACTTTTGCGTAAGATTTAATTTTATAAGTTGTCATTAACTAGATTTTATCATTTCCTTTAAGTAATTTCTGTCTTACATTTTCTTTTAATTCTTCATCAATAGTTTCAAGTTTTAATACATTTTTCCAAAAGTATCGTGCTTGTAATTTTCTATTTAATTTCCACAATATATCACCATAATGATCATTGACGATTGGATCTTGAGGCATTAGTGCCAGTGCTTTTAAAATTAATTTTTCTGCTTTGTAATAATCACCAGTCAAATAATAACCCCAGGCAACAGAATCTATTATATAAGGATCGCGATCTTTTTTTTTATACGCTATATCTAACATTTTAATTGCCTCTTCAACTTTAAATCCTCTTTCAAGCCAGCTGTAAGCTAAATAGTTCATTACATATGGATCCTCTGGAACAATTTCTAAAGACTTAATCAAATCTTTATCTGATTTCTCATGTTCGCCAATTCTTTCATAACTACCTCCTCTTCTATAAAGTATATCGGCATACAATTCAGAGTTTTCATCAACTATTAATAATAACCTTGAATAAATATCGATTGATTTTTTATATTCTTTAAAATTTTTATAAATACTAGCCATATCAAATAATATTTTATTATTTGGACTTTTAAAATCTTTGAACTTCTTTTCAATAAATTCTAAAGAAGCTGTTTCATTTTCTTGTTTATTTATTATTTGTGCTTTTTTTTTAATTTTATACCAATAATAAATTTCGTCATTTTTAGTAAATACATCAAGAATTTTTTTACTTATTTCATAATTTTCATTACTAAAGTAATTTTCTGACAATAAAGATAAATTGAAATAAAAATTAGGGTTTAGGTAATTTGACAAATTTAAATAAAAGTTAGACTTTTCATATTCTTTTTGTGATGAATATAAATTAGAAATAAGGAAAAAAAATTCTGCAACAATATCTGTTTCGTTTCTACATGAAAAATGTTCTTTAAATTTATTAAAATCTTTATTATTTATCCATTGTTTTGATTGGGATAATAATAGACTAGAATTTAAATAATTTACTTCATTGGACAATTGTATTGCAGTTTCAAATTTTTCATTCTCAATTAGATTTGATAAATAAAAAAATAAATATCTAGAATAATCACCTTCGTTTAAATTTATCAAATTTTCAAAGTAGGAACTTGTTTCAGAATTATTTAGATAACAATTTTGAAAGGAGTCGCTAATAAGAGATAAATTACCATAGTTTTTTTCTGACTCAGTAAAAATAGATTTTAAAAATAAATTATTAAAATTGCTTAAAGTATCATGAATTATATATTCATAATTTCCTGTTTTATTGTATTTTTTTAAATTAATAAGTGTTTCGGAAGCTTTATTAAATTTTTTTTTTTTTAAATGCTTTAAATAAATTAAAAGCTGAGCCTCAAAAAAATCTTTTTTATCAGCATCGAGTCCCTCTAGAAGATTTATAGATTTAGAAATTTTACCCTCTAAAACTAACGAATAAGTATACTTTTTTAGAAAATTACTATGTTTATTTATTAATCCTTTTGATGAATTAAAAAATTTCAATGCATCATTATTATTTTGATTATTAAGAGATATTAATGCTGAAAAATAATCTGATAAATACTTCTGGTTGAAATTATTTTTTTCAGTTATTTTGGAATAAGCTGTAGATTGATATAAAATAATAATACCAAAAAAAATAAAGAACTTTAAAATGTATTTATACATAAATACTATTCTATGACTTTAAATAATAAAAATCAAAATGACATATTAGACAAGGAATTATTAGAATTCTATGATATTGAGTATATCTTCAATAATAAACCAATTAGTAGAATAAAATTAGAAAAAGGAATTAAAAATAAATATTTATTGTTAGAAAGGCTTAAGAATAAAATAAGTTCAATAGAAAATTGCAACTTAAAGCTTAACTCTAAAAAAATTGTATTTAGTGATGGTGACTCTGAAAGTCCAATGATGATAATTGGCGAGGGTCCCGGTCAAAAAGAAGACGAATTAGGCAAACCATTCGTTGGAGATGCCGGTCAACTTCTTAATAAAATGTTAAATGCAATTAATATTTCTAGAGAGAAAGTCTATATTTCAAATGTAGTAAATTATAGACCTCCAAATAATAGAAAACCTGAACCTGCTGAAATAAATAGATATTCAGAATTTTTGAGGGAGCATATATCAATTATAGATCCAAAAATATTAGTACTCATGGGTAGTACTGCCATGGAAGCTTTATTTGGTTCCAAAATAAAAATATCAAAGGAAAGAGGTGCTTGGAAAGAAGTAATTGTAAATAATAAGACTTATCTTGCAATGATAACTTTCCATCCGGCTTATTTGCTAAGACAAGCAGATCAAAAAAAATATTCTTGGGCTGATTTAAAAGAAATAAAAAAAAAAATTGATGAATTAAAATTGAAAATTTAAAATGAAATTTATAGCCGGAGTTGATGAGGTAGGAAGGGGAAGTTTAATTGGACCAGTGTATGCTGCTGCGGTTATTTTTAAAAAAAATTTAATTAAAAAAAAATTAAAAGATTCAAAAAAATTAACCAAAAAAAATCGCAAAATTTTAGAAAAATATATTAAAAAAAATTCCTATTGGTCTATTGGGTCTGCATCTTTAAAAGAAATTGAAAAATTAAATATTTTAAATGCGAGCATGCTAGCCATGAAAAGAGCAATAAAAAAATTAAATAAAAAACCTTCCCTTGTACTAATCGATGGGAATAAAATTCCAAAAATAAAAAATTATAATTTAAAATATATAATCAAAGGGGATGAAAAAGTTCCTGAAATATCTGCCGCATCAATCATCGCCAAGGTTGCTAGAGATAGACTTATAACAAAAATGTCAAAGAAATTTATTAAGTATGCTTGGGATAAAAATGCTGGCTACGGCACCAAACTACATTTAATAGCAATTAAGAAATTTGGAATAACCAAACATCATCGAAAAAAATTTAGCCCTATACACAATATATTGAGTCCCAACTAATATTTACAACAAATCGAGTCCATTTTTTTCAATCTCCAGTTGACGTGGAATCCACCCTGGAGTCTAATCGTTTTTATAAAAATGCTTAATAAAAATTTACATAACAAAATAATTAATGGAGATAGTCTTGCAGAGTTAAAAAAAATTCCTAACGAGACATTTGATATAATTTTTGCAGATCCACCTTATAATTTACAGTTACAAGGGAGTTTAGTAAGACCCGACAGATCAAAAGTTAATGCTGTAAATGATAAATGGGATCAATTTAAAAGTTTTAAAACATATGATAAATTTACAAATCAATGGTTAAGTGAGTGCAAAAGAGTATTAAAGAAAAATGGATCTATTTGGGTTATTGGAAGTTATCACAATATCTTTAGAGTTGGAAAAATAATTCAAGATCTAGACTTTTGGATTTTAAATGATGTAATATGGAATAAAAATAATCCAATGCCAAATTTTAGGGGCACAAGATTTACTAATGCACATGAAACAATGATATGGGCATCTAAAAGTAGAAAATCAAAATATACTTTTAATTACCAATCAATGAAATCTTTCAATGATGATTTGCAAATGAGATCGACATGGAATTTACCTATATGCAATGGTAAAGAAAGATTAAAAAATAATGGAGTAAAAGTTCATTCAACGCAAAAACCAGAGGCTTTACTTCATAGAATAATATTAGCATCTTCAAACAAGGATGATTTAATTTTAGATCCTTTTTTAGGATCAGGAACAACAGCGGTTGTTGCAAAGAAGTTAGGACGAAATTATTTTGGAATTGAAAAGGAAAAAATTTATTTTGAAGCTGCTTGTAAAAGGTTAAAAAATACAAATATAATCAAAGATGAATATTTGGATATAATTCAAAACAATAAATCTAAACCTAGAATACCTTTTGGATCATTGATTGAGCTAGGAGTAATTAAGCCTGGAACAGAAATATATGATAGGAATAAAAAAATTAACGCAAAAGTTATGGTTGATGGAAGTATTAAGTGTAAGCAAAATGAAGGGTCGATTCATAAAGTAGCGGCACAAATATTAGGATCTGAAAGTTGTAATGGTTGGACTTATTGGCATTATCAATCAGGGAATACTTTAAAACCAATCGACGAACTTAGACAACGTTTAAGACCAGGAAACTAGTTGTTATAAATTTTTCCTAAATAATTTTCTAAAAATTTTTTGTTTTTTGAAAAGAACTTTAAAAAAATATTTCTTATGAAAATATTAAATGGATTTGAAAGATGAAAAGCAAAATGATTTATTGAGGATCTAAATTCTATTTGCTTGGTCTTCAATATCCTTGTTTTGTAAAAATTTGAAGAAGAGCTATTTAAGTTATTAAAGAGTTCATTCGCAGCTTCTATTGATTGTGATGCACCTTGTGCAAATGATGGTGGAAATGAATAAAAAGCATCACCGATAAAAAAAATATTTTTTGACTTGGGAATTTTAAATTTTTTGCTTACAAAAATTGGGAAACATTTAATTTTTTTAACCTCATCAATATTTATATTTGATTTTGAAGAAATTTTATTTAATAAATCTTTTATAAAAGTATCATCATTATATAAATTTCTATCTAAAATTTCGTCTTGACTTAATTTTTTTCTAATTATTGAGATAAAGTTAAATTCTTTCTTTTGGTTTATAGGATAAATTACGAAATGAAAATTTGGCCCTAAATACAACGAAATATCAAAATTTTTAAAGTTATGAATATTTCCTCTCAAGGCAACTGAGTCATGGTATTGAGGGAGTCCATCTTGCTTAAACAAAATTTGTTTAGCTTTTGAATAAATACCGTCGGCAGCTACTAGGTAATCAAATTCTTCAATTTCTTTATCTCTAAATTGTAATGATATTTTATCAAGATTATTAATATCAATGAGATCTGAGTCAAAAACTATATTTTGAGAAGGAACATTTTTTAGAAGAAACTCAATAAGCTTTGATCTTTTTAATGTGGTGTATCGATTATTTTGGTTATTAAATTGAGATAAATCTATATCAGAGATTTTTTTAGAATTTTTTGCATCAAAAAAATTTACTTTTTTTGGAAAACAAACATCTATTGCATTCATTTTTTTAAAACCTATTTTATTTAATAAATTAATGCTATTTACTGATAATTGTATTCCATATCCATCATTAAAATCTAATGAGGTTTTTTTTTCAAAAATTTTATATGAAAAAGATTTGTCTTGTTCTAAAAGATTTGCAAGAAATAATCCTGAAATTCCTGCTCCTATAATTGCAATTTTTTTCATTAATATCTCGTGATTGATTTAAGAATTTTTTTTGTGAAGGATGGTATAATGTAATTTTTAATTTCATCTTTATTTATTAAAAAACTATTACTTAAAATTTTTTTTTTATTTTTTTTATTTATTTTTATCTTCATTTCCATATTAGACATTTTAATATTGATTCTTTTACTTGCTGAAGTTTTAAATTTCTTTTGATTAATTTCTCTCATAGGAAAAATTAATAAATTTTTTAAAAAATTAAACTTTTTATTTTGAACTAGTAAATACTTATTTTTACTTTTATATATGTCTGCTTCAAAATATTTTATTTTACTAAATTTTTTTTTTGATTTTATATCATAATCTTTTTTTTTATTTGCAATGCAAATCTTGTTGATCGGGCACTGGTAACATAAAGGATTTAATGGTCTACAAATTAAAGCACCAATTTCCATAATTGCTTGTGCATAGTCACTTGATCTATCAGATTTTCCAAAAAAAGACTTTTTTTTTTGTATATTATTTTTATTTATTTCCTTTTCATTTTTTAAATAGAAAACTCTTTTTAAGATTCTCTCAACATTTCCATCTAGTGGAATAAATTTTTCATTAAAAGCTATTGCCATAATTGCTGAAGATGTGTAATCACCTACTCCAGGTAAAGACTTTAATTGATCAATGCTGTTAGGTAAATTTCCACCAAACTCTTTAATTATTTTTTGAGCTGCTTTTTTAAGGTTTTTGGCACGAGAATAATATCCAAGTCCCTCCCAAGATTTCATAAGTTTTTTGTCATTAGCTCTTGAAAGAGTTTTCAAATTTGGAAATTTTTTTATAAAATTTTTAAAATATGGAATTACCGTCTTTACTTGTGTTTGTTGGAGCATAACTTCACTTACAAGAGTATGATAATGTTTTTGTCTATTCGTTAAATATTTTCTCCAAGGTAAATTTCTTTTGTTATTATCGTACCAAAGTAGAATTTCTTTTGATATACTAAGATTGTTCATATGGAATATAAGAATAATACTAAGCATAGATACAAAACCATTCAAGGCTTAAGATCTTTTAAAAATACTTTGCCAAAAGATGTTAAAAAAATAATTAGTAAAAAAGGCCACATTTATGCTGAAACTTTGGATAACTGGAGGGCTATAGTTGGAGATGATTTGTTTAAGATCTGCTTTCCTAAATCTTTTAAAAATTCTAATCGTGTGGGGCCTAGTTATTTGAATATTATGGTTAAAAGAGGTCATGAGGTCGATTTAGAGTACTCCAAAAAAAAAATATTAAAGAAACTTAATAGTTTTTTAGGTTACAACGCTGTTGAAAGGTTAAAATTTACTTTATTTGAAGATAAAGAACCTAATACAAAAAAAATTATTAATAAATATGCGACAAATAACAAATATAAACAAAGAATTTCTAGTATAAAAAATGATAAGGTGAAAAATTCATTAATGGAGTTTATTAAACACTTTAAAAAAAAATGAAAAAAATAATAACCATTCTCTCTTTTTTATTTCTTTGGTTTGAAAATGTATATGGAGATTCAAATATTCTACCTATTAAAGAAGGAAATGTTGATGCTAAAGTTAAAATAATTGTTTATGAATCCTTAACTTGTAGTCATTGCGCAAATTTTCATAAAAATGTTTATCCAAATCTTAAAAGAGATTTTATAGATACTGATAAGATATATATTGAATTTAGGAACTTTCCTTTAGATTTAGCTGCATTTAATGCATCTAAAATAGCTCATTGTAAAAATGATGGAAAACCTACATTGCTACATTTGCTATATAAGAATCAAGAGGAGTGGGTTAAAGGGCAAAGTATCGATGAGTTCAATAAAAATTTAAAAAAATTTGTTAAAAAAAATCAAAAAGAAATTGATTTTGAAAAGTGTATAGCAAATAAAGATATAGAAAATCATGTATTAAATGATCGAATCGAGGGGGTTAAGAAATTCAATATAGATGCTACTCCTACTCTAATAATAAATGACAAAAAGTTTGATAATCCACAAAATTATAAAAAATTAAAAAAAACTATAGAAAAACTGATATAAGTAGTTGATGGAGTTTAAAAAAATTCAACTAAACGGATTTAAATCGTTCGCTGAAAAAACAAACTTTCTTATAGAAGAAGGTTTGACCGGAATAGTTGGACCAAATGGTTGTGGAAAGTCAAACATAGTTGAGTCTTTAAGATGGTGCATGGGTGAAACCTCTGCCAAAAGTATGAGGGGATCAGGAATGGAAGATGTTATATTTAACGGAACTTCTAATAAACCATCTAAAAATATTGCAGAAGTTTCAATAAATCTTACAAATGAAAGCAATGAAGGTCCAAATCAATATAAAGATTTAAAGGATATCGAGATAAAAAGAAAAATTGAAAAAGATAAAGGTTCTAAATTTTACATTAATGGTAAAGAAGTGAGAGCAAAGGATGCTCAGATGTTTTTTGCAGATCTATCTACAGGTGCACATTCTCCTTCCATAATAAGCCAGGGTAGAATTGGTGCCTTGGTTACCGCAAAACCTGTCGATAGAAGAGCTATTTTAGAGGAAGCCGCTGGTATTGCTGGTTTACATGTAAGAAGACATGAAGCGGAGCTAAGACTTAACAGTGCGGAAAATAATTTAAAAAGAGCAGACGAATTAAGAAGACAACAAGAAAAACAATTGTTTAATCTTCAAAAACAAGCTGAGGAAGCAACAAAGTATAAACTTATTTCTGAGGAGATCAAAAAAATTGAAGCTGGGCTTTATTTTTTAAGACTAAGAGATATTGATAATGAAATAAAATTAGAGAATGAAATTAATGTAGATGCAGAAAATGAAGTTAAAAATTTTAACTCTAAATTAGAAGAAATAGAAAAAAAAATTTCTGAGGAAAGTGAAAAGGTTAATCCAATAAGAGATAAAAATATTGAAAATTTATCTAAAATTCAAAGACTTAATTTAGAATTAAAAAATCTCGATGAAGAAAGTGATAGAATAAGAGGTGAAATAGAAAATATTAAATCATCTCTAAAAACAATCGATGATGATGCTGATAGAGAAAAAAGCATTATTATTGATGCAAATTCAAATGAAAAAAGGCTTAAAGAAGAGAAAAACGAATTAATTGAAATAGACTCTAAATACTATGAGACAGAAAAACAATCAAATCAAGACTTAAACAATACAAAAAATATATTAGATCAAGAAATAGAGAGAGTTAAAGATCTAATAAAAATGAATAAGGGAGAGGAAGCAATAAGTAGTCTTGATAATTTCAAAAAAATTATAGAAGATTATTCAGATAGTTATAGCAAAAATCAAAGTATCAAAAAAGAGTCAGTAAAAAGAAATGAAAGAATTAAAGTTATCGAAAAAGAAATTGAAAGCTGGAAAAATCTTTTTATTAACTCTGAAAAAATGATTAATGAATTAAATGAAAGAAAATTGAAGTTAACAAATAAACTTGAGGAATTACAAAAACAACCACAATCGCAAGCCGAAAAGAAAGGTCAAATCTCAGAAGGTTTAAGACTTTCGGAAAAAGAAAAAATTGAAAACGAAAGCTTTATTGATGAAATAGATAATAAAATAGTAAATTTAAGAAATGAATTAAATACAACAAAAGAAAGTTCTATTGAGATTAGGGAAAGGAAAGCAAGTTCTGGAGCAACAATTGAAGGGTTAAATAAAAGAAGAAATGATCTACTTGATAGGGTGGATGCTGAATTAAATTTAAATGAAAAAAATATTCTAGAGTTTTCAAATCTTGAATTAAAAGATGATTTTCCAGATGCAGTTACACAAGAAGAGTTATTAGATGCAAAAAAAAGAGAAAGAGATAAACTTGGATCTGTTAACCTTAGAGCTGATGAAGAAACTAACAAATATGAAATTGAAATAAAAAAAATGGAAAAAGATAGAGAGGACTTGGTAAACGCATTAACAAAACTTAAAGAAAGTATAAATGAATTAAATCAAAAAGGACGTGAAAGACTTTTAGAGGCTTTTGAAAAAGTAAATAGAAAATTTAATGAAGTTTACACTAAACTATTTAATGGAGGAAATGCAAAGTTAGAGTTAGTGGACTCTGAAGATCCTCTTGATGCTGGTTTAGAAATGTTAGTTAGCCCTCCAGGAAAAAGGTTGCAATCAATTACTTTATTGTCAGGAGGCGAACAGGCTCTTACTGCTTTGTCATTAATATTTGCAGTTTTTTTAACTAACCCTTCTCCAATATGTGTTTTAGATGAAGTTGATGCTCCTCTTGATGATGCTAATGTAACAAGATTTTGCAATTTACTTGAACAATTAACAGATATCACTTCAACAAAATTTATAATTGTTACACACCATGCATTAACAATGTCTAAGATGGATAGATTGTACGGAGTAACAATGCCAGAAAAAGGTATAAGTCAATTGGTTGCTGTTGATCTTCAGAAGGCTGAAAGTATGGTTGCGTAAGTATATGCGCAACGAAAAATTAAAAACTCGCCTTAAAATTGCAAAAGAAAAAATAAAGATCAAAAATAGAGATACAAAAAACGACCCGAAATCCAATATTGGCGTTGCTTTTAAGTTAAGCACAGAGCTTGTTTCTGCAGTAGCAGTTGGGACAATTATTGGGTTTATTTTAGACAATTGGTTTGATACTAAACCCTGGTTAATTTTAATATTTTTTTTTGTTGGGGTAGTTGCCGGCATTATGAATGTGATTAAATCAGCAAAAAAAATGCAAAAAATAGATTAGAAAAATGGCATCAAATCCAATGAACCAATTTGAGGTGTATAGAATTGGTCCTGAAATAAAATTGGGAGATATAGATATATCTTTTACAAACGCAAGTTTATTTATGGTTATAAGTTCTGTTGCAATTTTAATAATTTTTAGCCTTGGTTCGAAAAAAAATTCATTGATACCTGATAAACTTCAATTATTAGCAGAGCTAAGTTATTCTTTTGTATCAAAAATGATAAGCGATACCGCTGGATCTAAAGCAAAACCATATTTTTCATTTATATTCTCTTTATTCATGTTCGTATTATTTTGTAACATGTTTGGAATGATCCCATATACTTTCACGGTTACTAGTCATATAATTGTTACATTTATACTGGCTGCTTTTATATTTATTGGAGTGACTATAATTGGTTTTATAAAACATGGTTTTGGTTATCTCAAATTGTTTGTACCGAGTGGAGTACCAATAGTTTTATTACCATTAATTGTTATAATAGAAATCATTTCATATCTAAGTAGACCAATAAGCTTATCTGTTAGACTTTTTGCAAACATGATGGCTGGTCATACAATGATGAAAGTATTCGGTGGCTTTGTAGTAAGCCTTGGAATAATTGGTGGATGGCTTCCACTAAGTTTTTCAGTTGCACTTACAGGTTTGGAGATATTAGTTGCTTTTCTTCAAGCTTATGTATTTGCAATTTTAACATGCATTTATTTAAATGATGCATTAAATTTACACCATTAAAAAAAGGAGGAAAAATGGAATTAGAAGCAGCAAAAATGATAGGAGCAGGTCTTGCAGCTATAGCTCTCGCAGGTGCGGGGGTGGGTATAGGGATAATTTTTGGAAATTATCTTTCAGGTGCAATGAGAAATCCGTCTGCGGCACAAAAACAGTTTCCAAATTTACTTTTAGGCTTCGCACTTGCTGAAGCAACGGGTTTATTTGGATTAGTTGTGGCTTTGATTATTTTATTTGCATTTTAGATGTTAAGAAATAGCAGTTATTTTTTTTTAGTATTTAATTTTTTGCTTTGTAGTAACGCTCAAAGTGCTGAGAGTGGAGGAATGCCTCAGTTAGATCCTGAGTTTTGGATTTCTCAAATATTTTGGCTGGTACTTACATTTACAACTTTATTTTTAATTTTAACAAAAATTATTCTACCCAAAATAGGTAATAACCTTGAAAGTAGAAAATCTCAAATTATTGAAAATATTGAAGTAGCTGAGAAGCAACGTCATGATAGTGAAAAAAAAATCAAAGACTATGAGGATTTGATTCAGAAAAGCAAAAATCAGGCAAAAAATTTGTATAATGAAGCGAGACAGAAAATTTCAGAAGATATAAATCAAAAAAAGGAGTCTTTGGCTAAAGAAATAGAAGAAGAAATAAAATTAGCTGAGAAAGAAATTTATAACTTGCGACAAAGTTCTTACGAAAAAATAAATAAAATAGCCATAGAAACTTCTGCAGATATATTAAAACAACTTATTAACACAGAAGTAAACAATAGCAATATTTCTGCAATAGTTGAGGATCTAGCAAAAAAGAATAGGGAGAAATCACGTGGCGTTTGATGCAACATTTTGGGTAGCGGTATCTTTTTTAATTTTTTTTGGTGTATTATTTTATTTTAAAATTCCACAAAAGGTTATTGATTTGCTTGATAAAATGATAATCGATATTAAAAATGAGATTGATGAAAGTGAAAAGCTTAGATCGGAGTCTAAAATTCTACTTGATAATTCACAACAAAAACTCGATGCAGCAAGTGTCGAAACTAAAAAAATTCTTGAACAAGCTAAGAGTGATAGTGAAAAGTTAGTAGTTGAAATGAATGATAAGTTTTTTAAATCAGCTGAATTAAGAAAGAATCTGGCTAAAACAAAAATCACTCAAATGAAGGATGCTGCTATAAAAGATATAAAAAACAGTTCTGTAAAATTAGCTATAAGTTCAGTGGAGAAAATAATAACTTCATCTGTTGATAAAAATAAACTTGATAATTTGTTTGAAAAAAATCTTGAAGAGACAAAATTAGCTCTAAAAAATATCAATTCAAAATAGTATATATATTTCAGTTACTTTTTTCAAAAATAATATAAATTAAGTGATATGAAATCAGTTGTAATAGGTTCTGGATTTGGAGGTCTTGCAGCGGCTTTAAGGCTGAGAGCAAAAAATCATGATGTTACCTTAATTGAGAAAAATAACGACCTGGGAGGTAGAGCAAGAGTCTTCAAAAAAAATGGTTTTATTTTTGATGCAGGGCCTACTGTAATCACTGCTCCATATTTAATTTATGAACTATTTAAACTTTTTAATAAAAAACCTGAGGACTATATAGATATTATACCTCTTAATACTTGGTATAGATTTGTTTTTGATGATAATTCCTTTTTTGATTACTCAGGAAATGAGCAATCAATGGAGGACCAAATAAGAAAAATTAGCACTCAAGATATTGATGGATATAAAAAACTAGTTAGTTTCACAAAAAAAATTTTTGATAAAGGATTTACTGAACTTTCTGATGTTCCGTTTGATAACCCTTCCTTTATGTTAAAACAGGTGCCTGATTTGCTTGGTCTAAAAAGTTATAAATCTGTTTATTCTTTAGTCTCATCCTTTATTAAAAATGAAAAGTTGAGAAGAATTTTTAGTATGCATCCATTGTTAGTTGGTGGTAATCCATTCACAACAACATCTATATATGGGTTAATTTTATATTTAGAAAAAAAATGGGGCATTCACTATTCTATGGGTGGAACTGGTAAAATTGTAGATGGTTTAGAAAAATTAATGACAGAGAAAAACGTAAAAATTATTAAAGGCCACAAGGTAACAAGTATCATTTCTAATAATGGTAAAATTTCTGGAGTTATACTTGATAATAAATTAGAAATTCAAGCTGATAATGTAATTTGTAACGCTGATCCCCCTTCTGTATACGACAGTTTATTAAACAATAAAAATTTTAGTAGTTTTTTTAAATGGAAAAAAAGGAGAATGGAATATTCAATGGGCCTATTTGTTTATTATTTTGGAACAAAAAAAATTTATAATGGTGTCCAACATCATACTATTAAATTTGGAAATAAGTATAGAGAGCATTTAGAAAATATTTTTGAAAAGAAGAAACTTACCAATGATATAAGCTATTATCTTCATAGACCTACCTCAACAGACAAATCTATGGCACCTGAGGGTCATGATTGTTTCTATGTTCTTGTACCAGTTCCAAATAATCAATCTAAAATAAATTGGTCTGTTGAGGGAGAAAAAATTAAAAATTTAGTTATAGATAAAATGGAAAAAGATTTATTACCTGATCTAAGAAAAAATATTGTTGAAGAGTTATATGTAACACCAGATTATTTTGAAAAAGAACTTAGTACTAAATATGGTTCTGGTTTTTCAATACAACCTAAATTTACTCAATCAGCTTATTTTAGATTTCATAATAAATCTGAGGTTTGTGATAATCTTTATTTTGTGGGAGCGGGCACTCACCCAGGAGCTGGGGTTCCTGGTGTATTATCCTCAGCTAAAGTATTAGATAAAATATTATAATGTCAAAAAACTACCTATCTATTTATGCAAAATCTTTTAATTGGGCAGGGTTTTTTTTACCAAAAAAAGTTTATGATGAATGTTCAACATTATACGATTTTTGTAGAACTTTAGATAACATTGCTGATGAAGAATCAAATTTAGATATAAAAAAAGAAAAGTTTAGAAAATTTAAAGAAGATTTTAAAAATAAAAATATAGAAAACGAAATAATAAAGGGTATTTACTTAATAGTTGAAAAAAAAAATATCTCTCTAAAAATAATTTACGACTTATTTGATGGCATAGAGTCTGATTTAAAAGATGAATTAAAAATAAATACTTTTCAAGAATTGCTTGTCTACTCGTACAGAGTAGCAGGAACTGTTGGTTTGATGATGGCTAAAATATTAAATGTAAAAAAATATAATTCCCTTAAAGGTGCAATAGACTTAGGTATTGCTATGCAACTTACCAATATTGCAAGAGATGTTGTGGAAGATAGTAAAAAAAATAGACAGTACATTAATTCAGATTTTAATACTATCCAAAATACAGTTAAAATAGCTAGTCTCTTTTACGACAGTTCTTTTAAATCTATTAAAGAAATTCCCTTTAGTTGTAGACTATCAATACTAGTTGCTAGAAGAGTATATCGAGAGATTGGTAATAAAATTTTAAAAACAAAGGATATTAAAAACTACAGAAACTCAGGAAAAATTTATGTTTCAAATATAGAAAAAATTTCTCAAACTATTTTAGCTTTTTTTGATTTAATAACTTTAGTCTTTGTTAGATCTAACAAGCACCTGAGAAAAAATGAACATGATATAATAAATCAAGAAATAAACCTTAATGAAAGAATTTGATTATATAATTATTGGAGGTGGTTGTGCAGGATTATCATTGGCATACGAGCTAGAAATATATAAAAAATTAGAAAATAAAACTTTAGCAATAATTGAACCAAGATCTGAGTATAAAAAAGACAAAACATGGTCTTTTTGGAAGGTATCTTCTCACAATTTTGATGACTGTGTTGAAAAAAATTGGGAAAATTTTTCAATAAATATCCCAAATAATACTAAGCATTTGGAATGTGTTAATTATCCTTATCAAGCTATTAATAGTGAATTATTTTACAATAAGATAAATACCAAACTAAAAGAAAATAAAAATATTCAATTTTTTAAAGATATTAAAGATGTGAGCACAGAAAATTCATTTATTTTTAATAGTGTACCAAATCTTCAAACTAATGAGGGAAGTCTTTGGCAACATTTTTCTGGTGTTGAAATAGAAACAAAAAAAGAATTTTTCGACGATCAAATTATAAATCTAATGGATTTTGATTGTGAGCAAGGAGAAAGTGTTCATTTTTTCTACACACTTCCATATTCAAAAAATAGAGCATTAATAGAAACTACCTGGCTATCTAAAATGACGGACAGTTCTGAAAAAAATTATGATAATCAAATAAAAAATTATATTGAAAAACGACTAAATATAAAAGATTACAAAATTACTTATAAAGAACAGGGTGCTATTCCTCTTTTCTACCCTATTGATGATCAAAAAAAAAATACAATAAATATAGGAACAGCTGGTGGCATGACTAGATTAAGTACAGGTTATACTTTTCTAAACATTCAGCAACAAAGTAAATATATTAGAGAAAATATAGAAAAAATTTCTAATACAAAATTATTTAAAATTGACAACAAATATAAGTTTTTAGATGAAGTATTTTTAAAAGTTCTAGAAAAATATCCACAAAAAATGCCAAATATTTTTTTTAATATGTTCTCTGGTTCATCAAATACTGTTATAAAATTTTTATCTAATAAAAGTAACCTTTTAGAGGATTTACTGATTATTTTAAAAATGCCAAAATTAATTTTTTTAAAATCTTTGTTTAAATAATATGCCTTCACAATTAAGACATAGTATATATTTTTTTGTATTAAGTACTTTATTTTTAGGAACATTAAAAAATGATTTAAGTTATTGGGAAACAGGAACATCTTTTTTAAATATTGTTTGTCTTTTTTTTATTCTCACAATTGGAATTTCCCATGGTGCTCTCGATCACTTAAAAGGTTATAAATTATTAGAAAAATATAAAATTACAAATAATGTAATTTTTTATCTGGGTTATTTATTTATAGCTTCAACTTTTATTTTTTTATGGCTTGTGGTTCCTTCGTTTACATTATTATTATTTTTAATTGTTGCTATTTATCATTTTGGAAAAGAAGATGTGATTAATTTAGAAAAACCAAATTTTTTTAAATTTTTATTATTAGGTTCACCAATTATACTTGCCCCCTTATCTTTTCACTTTGAAGAAACACTAAATATTTTTAAAATTTTATATATAGAAAATCAAAACTTTATTAATATTTTAAACTTTTTTGAAGAAAAAAATATATTTAAAATTTTGTTAATAATTTTTTTAATAATTGGATGGTATTTTTCAGGTTATGCAAATGTTACAAGTTTTTTATTAGAAAAATGTGGAATTGTTATACTAAATTTTACTTGTCATCCACTGATAGCATTTACTATATACTTCTGCTTTTTACACTCAATTCGCCACTCATTCAAATTAGCTAATGAGTTAAATGAAATAGATTTTAAAAAAGGTTTTAGAGAGTTTTTAAATAAAGCTTTATCATTGACATTGGTAACAGCTATTTTGTTTATTGTTAGTTTAATATTTTTAACAAATTATTACATTTTAAATGAAGCAATTTTAAAGGTTATATTTATTGGATTGGCGTCTTTGACTTTTCCACATATATTGCTTGAATATTTAATTGAAAAAGATGAAAAATAAGGAATTAAAAATTTTGCTAGCAGCTCCAAGGGGTTTTTGTGCTGGAGTTGAAAGAGCAATTGAAATTGTAAAAAAAAGCATCGATAAATATGGTGCTCCTGTTTATGTAAGGCATGAAATAGTTCATAATAAACATGTTGTAGATAGTTTAAAAAAAATTGGTGCAATTTTTGTTGAAGAGCTAAGTGAAATAGAAGATCAATCAAGACCAGTAATTTTTTCAGCTCATGGGGTTCCAAAATCTGTTCCTAATGAAGCTAAAAATTTAAATATGGAATTTGTTGATGCAACTTGCCCCCTGGTTTCTAAAGTTCATAGAGAAGCCGAAAACTTAAATAAAAATGGATTTCATGTAATTTTAATTGGGCATAAAAACCACCCAGAAGTAATAGGTACTATGGGCCAGCTTCCTAAAGGCTCAATTGATTTAGTTGAAAATGTTGAAGATGCAAAAAATTATACTAATTCAAAAGATAAGTTGGCTTTTGTTACACAAACAACTTTATCAGTGGATGATACAAAAGATATAATTACAGAGTTGAAAGTAAAATTCCCTCAAATTAAACAGCCAAAAAAAGAGGATATTTGTTATGCAACAACAAATAGACAATTAGCCGTTAAAAAAATTGCAGAAAAATGTGATATGTTTTTTGTTATTGGAAGTAGAAATTCATCAAATTCTTTAAGACTTGTTGAGGTAGCGAAAAACTCAGGTTGCAAGAATTCAAGGTTGATTCACTCTGAGAGCAAAATTCCATTCTCAGAGATTAAAAATTGTAATACAATTGGTATATCTTCAGGCGCGTCTGCACCTGAAATTCTTGTAGAGAACTTTATAAAAGAATTAGAAAAAAACTTTGAAGTAAACACAGATGAAGTTGAAATTATTAAAGAAAATATAACATTTAAAATTCCAGGAAAATTAAACTAAATGGCAATTTATACAAAAATATCTTCTAGAGATATTCAATTAATTGAGAAAAAATAT
>MDTE01097621.1_pt1 | contig 36439 bp, 29 predicted proteins | sample 811231 | NCBI WGS metagenome assembly MDTE01 (sample SAMN05326651, study PRJNA326480) | marine metagenome | isolation source: seawater | place: Indian Ocean: Red Sea | collected 2010 | reverse complement strand
CCCGACCAGGTTCCGCTCAACAATTGCCGCTTCGTGCTCTACCACCGCACTGACGGTGATTGGATCCTGGTCTACCGCGACGAAACCGGCCGCACGCGCGAGCCCTCTCCCATCGTCCTGCTCGACAGTGAATTACTGGTCTCCGCCAACCCAACCCTGGCCAATCCCGGTGAGTACGCCGGTCCGGCCGAGCCCACGGCCTTCCGCTTCGATACCACCGAGCCGAATGCCGCACCCGTTCGGGAGCGACTCGTCTGGCACGACGATCCGGCCTTCAGCGAGCACTCCTATCGCACGGTAGTCGGCGATGGGAGCGAAGTCCTCTATCTGCAAAACGTCGGCTACGATAAAGCTCATATATCCTTCCGCGACACAACCGGCCGCTGGCAGGGCCTGGCCCCGCTGATCTGGCCTCGGGGCGACGAGTACGATCCGCCCCAACCCCTGCGCCTCTGCTATCCCAACGTCGCCCTGCACCAGCGTAGTGCCCACTTCCTGGGCGTCGGCGACATCGTCGAACCGGTAGCCGCCTGGAAAGAGGCCAAGCACCAGATCACCGGCCGCGATTGGGACTACGTCTTTCGCCGCCTTTTCTACGCCTATACTCCCGATCTGCTCGCAGAGCCCTTCGGCGCATGGATCGAAATTGCCAACCGCGATTCGAGTGCCGGCCATATCCGCAACGGCGACCTCCACCTCGCCGACGACGGCACCGTCCACTTGCTCTGGACCGAAACCAATATCGACCACCGCCTGCGCGACCGCTTTTTTCCCGGTCGGCAAATCACCCATACTCTCGAGCACCTGACCCTCAAAGAAGGCCAGATCCAGGCCCGTCGTACACTGGTCAGGGCTATAGAGGGCGAAGCAGGCCCCATCCCCCACTTAGCCCGCTTCCACGTACTCGAAAACAACACCTTGGTGATCATAGGTCAATTCACCGGCATCGGCCCTGGTCCGGTCTACCGCTGCGCCCTGGCCGGCGAAGACCAACCCGAGTGGATCGATATCCCCTTTTCCCAACCCATGCCCGGCACATTCCTCACCAATACGATCCGCGGCGGCTCCTCTCCCTCATCCCTTGTCGATATTGTCGGTATGAGCCCCACTAGTCCCAATACTCTGGGCTATGCCCAAATAAAAATCGAAAAAAGGGAATAGACTCTTTCCTTCTCTACCATCGACGTTGCGAACAACCATAGAGCCCTGGAAAAACCCCATGATCAACACCGCCACCACCCGTATCCAACAATCCCGCGATGTGGCCCTATCCATCCTCCGACCCACACAGAGCCAACTCGATCACGGCCTGGAAATCCACCGCGAATCCATTATCGTAGAAACCTATGGTCTCGGATTCCGCGCCCCCGTCGACAACGAAGCTCTGAGTGCCGCTCTGGAAGCCGGCGCCTCGGCTCTCGAAGTCCAGGACCTATCCGAAAACATGCGCATGACCCGCTGGGCCGAAAACTCCGACTTGCGCCGTGAATACCACGCTGCCTGGGCGGCCTCCGGCGTTACCTGCATCCTGCAAAACGCCGGCGAAGAATGCAATACCCCCGATCGACTGATCAAACGCCTCGCCCGCTATACCTACCTCAGCGACACCCTCGACGAGATCCTGATCCGCGCCACAAAACCCGCCGACATCGCCACCGCCAAAGAAAAAGGGCTGCACTGCTTCTACATGAGTTGCAATGGCGTACCCCTGCCCGGCGACCAGGTCTCAGTCGAAGAAGAATTGCGCTATATCCGCGTATTTTTTCAACTCGGCTGCCGTATGATGCACCTGACCTACAACCGCCGCAACGCCCTCGGCGACGGCTGCGGAGAGCCGGCCAATGCCGGTCTCAGCGACTTCGGCCGCGCCGCCATTGACGAAATGAACCGCGTCGGGATCATCGTCGATGTCGCCCACTGCGGGCAGCAAACCAGCCTCGAAGCGGCGCAAACTTCGAGAAAACCCATCGTCGCCAGCCACTCGGGCGCGTGGGAGCTAACCCCTCACTGCTGCTGCAAAAACGACGATGTCATCCGCGCCATCGTCGATGGCGGCGGACTGATCGGCATCACCAATATCCCCGCCTTCCTGGGCAAAAGCGGCGATATCGCCGCCCTGCTCGACCACATCGACTATATCGCCGATCGCTTCGGCGTCGACCATCTCGCCATCGGTACTGACAGCCCCTATGTCTCGACCGAGGCCACCAGCCAAAAAGTGTCTCCCGGTCGGCCAGCACGAACCCGCTGGGAGGCGCTCTGGCCGCAGAACGACCCCCTCTTTGCCGCCGAGTGGAAAGAAGAACGCCAAACCCGTAGCCTGGCCTGGACCAACTGGCCACTCTTTACCGTCGGCCTGGTCCAGCGCGGCTATGGCGACGAGGAGATCCGCAAGATCATTGGCGGCAATTTCCTGCGCGTGGCGCAGGAGGTCTGGCCGCATTAACCACTTGACCGCATCCATATGGAGAAACGATCTATGACGCCCAAAAGTTGCGATACCATGGTCGCTTTAGGATCTGCAACCCGTACCGGTCAGACGATCTTCGCCAAAAACAGCGACCGTCCGGTAGACGAGTGCCAACCGCTGATCCAGCGCCAGCGCCAAACCCATCCACCCGGCACCGTCACCAGCTGCCAGTTCGTCGAGATACCGCAGGCCGAAACGACCTACTGCCACGTCGGGTCGCGGCCCTACTGGTGCTGGGGGTATGAACACGGCTTCAACGAGCACCAGGTGGTCATCGGCAACGAGGGACTCGCCTCCAGACTCCCCGAAGCCACCGAGCCCAAACTGGTCGGCATGGAAGTGCTGCGCCTGGGGCTGGAGCGAGGGAAAACAGCTGCCGAAGCGGTCGAGGTGATGACCGATTGCATCACCCGTTACGGCCAGGGAAAATTCGCCAACGACGCCGGGGTCCGCACCTACGACAACGGCTATATCGTCGCCGATCCGCGCGAGGCCTATGCGATCGAGACGGCTGGACATCACTGGACCGTCGAGCAGATCGATTCTAGTTCGGGAATCAGCAATGTCTACTCGCTGGAGACCGGTCGGGTCTCGTCAGGAGCCGAAACCGAAGCCATTGATCAGGGCTGGTGGCCGGAAGACGGCCAAGGCTTCAACTTTGCCGAAGCCTTTACTAAAAACAGCCGTACCGAGGGCAGCGGGGCCCAGCGCAGGGCGCGCTCGTGCACAGTGCTCAAGCAGCAAACGGGCACCATCGACGCTCAGACCATGATGGCCCTGCTCTCAGATCACGCGGAAGCGCCCGAGGGACCCTTACTGACCGATCCCACCTCGGGTTCGGGTATCTGCGTCCACTGCAATACCGACGGTACCGGCGGCAATACCGCTGCCAGCCTGGTCGCCGAGCTCTGCGCCGATGAATCTCGACTGCCCATCTACTGGTGCAGCTTTTACTCACCCTGTCTCGCCGTCTTCTTGCCCTTCTTCTGCCAGGGCCAAGTACCCACCGTCCTCGCGCGCGGGGATGCCGAGCCAAGCCAGGAAAGCCCCTGGTGGCGTTTCCATCGACTCGCTGCCGCTGCCCGGGTCCAACCCGAACTGGTCCCCGTCATCTGCCAACGCTGGTCCCAGTGGCAGGAAGAGCTCTTCGTCAGCGCCAATCAGATGGCGATCGAAGGGCATCGCCTGCTCGACGCGAACCGGCGCGCAGAAGCCGAACAAACCCTGACCGACTATATGACGAAGAATACCTCCATCATGCTTGAGACGGTAGCCGATCTGCTGTGCGAAGCCACAGTGCCCCAACCTGCCTGACCCAATTCCCGGAGCAATCCATGAAAAACTAGAAATCTATTGACCGCAGACCCTCAACCGGTCTCCGACACACAACATCGCCAGCAAAGGCCATTATGAATCCAGACCTCGAACTCCAACAATATCTCTTCGATCTCCAGGGCTATCTGGTGCTCGAAAACGCGCTGACTCCGCAGGAAGTATCCACCCTCAACGCCCTGCTCGACCGGCAACAACTCCCCGACCCCGAAGAGGTCAACCGCTTCGGCAGCGCTCCCCGAAAAACCGCTTCGGGTTTTCTAGATTGGGGCCAGGCTTTCTGCGAGCTACTCGACCACTCCGCCATCATGCCCATCCTGCGCTTCCGCCTCGGCGACTGCTTCCGCCTCGACCGCCTCTACGGCATGTGCATGACCGAGGGCATGCAACGGGGCCAACTGCACTCGGACTACGGCACCTCCTCGATCACCTCCGGCGCCCAACCCGGACAGCGCTACCACGCCCCTCCCACTGAGATGCTCCAGGGCTTCGTCGTCGTTGCCTGGAATCTCGCTGATGCTGGGCCGGAGTACGGTGGCTTCTGCTGTGTCCCCGGCAGCCACAAGAGCGCCTATAAAATGCCACAGCGAGTACAGGACGATCTCGAAAATTCGCCCTGCGTACTGGTCCCCGAGGCACCGGCCGGTTCGGCGATCCTCTTTACCGAGTCGCTGACCCACGGCACGACCGCCTGGCGGGGTCAGCACCAGCGCCGGGCGCTGCTCTACAAATACAGTGTCTCGCACCTGGTCTGGATCAACGAACGCGTACAACCGCCTGCCGATTTTGAGTTGACCCCGAGACAAAAGCAACTTCTCGCCGACCCCGGCGACCCGCATCGCTTCTTCCCATCGCTTTTCGAGGGATTCGACGAGTGACAATAGCGCGCTACCGCGGCGGAGTGATCGGGCTCGGGTGGATGGGTCTCTTGAATCGATCGACCGAATCGGCCTCTCTCATTCCACTTCGGCCGATTCATCCCCGGCCCGGTCGAACGCACCATCGACCCATTCTCAACCGGGCCGCCAGAATGGAAATTAAAGCGCGGCTTAAACCAGGTACGTACCTACAATGGAGATCCACACCATGAACCTGAGCCGAACTCAACTCGACCAATTCCACCGCGACGGCTATATCATCGTTCCCGACGTATTCTCCGACGCCGAAATGGATGCCGCCCTCGAGGCGATGGACGAAACATTCTACGGCAAACGATTCGAAGATTGGCTCGAAGACTTCGACGCCGGCCGAATCGAAGGAGTATCCGACGGCTTCACCACTACCCACAACCACCAGGAGGGGCGCTCACAGTTCCCCACCGGAGCCAATGCGCTCGACCGTCTGATCGAGAACGAGACCTACCTCGACATCTTCGAGCAATGTCTCGGCGACAAGCCCGCGTACTGCAACGCCCATCTTTTTCTGCGCTCCGGTCCCACCGACAAACGCCACGCCGAACATCCCTGGGAAGGCTATCATATCGACCACTATACCAACTGCCTGCTGCCGCCCTTCGATCAGGTCGGCCGTTACGACTACGTCAACTCCGGCGTATTCCTGCACGATGTCCTAGATGACGGCGCGCCGATGATGGTAATCCCCGGCTCGCACCATATCGCCCAGCAGACATACCTCGACGCCTTCACCAACGGCAACGCCGGCGGCGGCTCGATCAACGATCTGCGCAAAGTAGCCGGATTGGCCGAACCAGTGCCTCAGGTAGCACCGCGCGGAGCGGCCGCCTTCTACTCGTCGTATACCATTCACGCCGCCCAACCCTTCCGCAACAAACGCGTCCAGCGCGCCTTCTGGACCCTTTCGCTCTGTCGCCGCGATAATTCTGCCTGGACCCGTTTCGCCAATCCCTTCATCTACGGCGAGCGCGAATACATGATGCCCTTTCTAACCCGAACCACTCCGCGCGTCCGCTCGATCTTCGGCTTCCCCGAACCCGGGCATCCCTACTACACCGAGAAGACGCTCAGCCTGCTCGAATCGACCATTCCCGGAATCGATACCACTCCCTACAGCGAGGCCATACGCTCATGACACTCTGCATCGGTCCCCTCCGCGAACTCTTTGTCGACCACCACCTGATCGAAGAAAAAGACGAGGTCCAGCTCCACCTGCATCCACCCGAGCGCAAGAATCCGATTTTCAGCGTCGCAGAGCCGCTCGAAAACGCCTGCTCCGGCTGTTTCAACGTGGTCCAGGACGCCGGGCGCGTACTGGTTTACTACCGCGGCTACCATCCCGTTGGGCACGACCTGCCCGAGGACTGGAAGGAAACACAGACGACCAACCTGCTCGTCAGCGAGGATGGCATCCACTTCGAACGACCGCAACTCGATCTGATCGAGAGCGAAGGATCAACTAGCAAAAACATCGTCCTCCGCGGCTATGCCGGCCACAACTTCGTCGTTTTCCTCGATCCCACCGCCTCGCCCGATCAGCGCTTTAAAGCCGTCGGCGGGTCCGATAAGAACAATCTGCACGGCTTCGCCTCCCCCGACGGACTCGAATGGACTCCGGTCCGCAAAGGTGCGCTGGAAGTGCGCGGCGCCTTCGACTCGGTCAACGTCGCGTTCTGGGACCCTCACGCCGGCTGCTATCGCCTCTTCAGCCGTTACTTCGACGAGACCACTGGTCAGCGCATCCGCGCCATCCAGAGCTGCACTTCCGACGACTTTGTCCACTGGACCGAGCCCGTACCGCACCACTACGACGACGGAATCCCTCTGGAACATTTCTACACCAACGCCACCGTACCCTGTCCCGGTGCCGAGCAGATCCTGCTCTCCTTCCCGATGCGCTTCGTACCCGAGCGCAGCAAAGAGACCGCGGGCATGGACTACCCCGGAGCAGGCCTGTCCGACGCCGTCTTTATGAGCAGCCGCGACGGCGTACACTGGGACCGCACCTTTATGGAGGCCTGGCTCCGGCCTGGTCTCGACCCGCGCAACTGGACCCACCGCAACCAGACCCCGGCCGTCGGCATCGTCGAAACCGCGCCCGACGAATGGTCGCTCTACGCGTCCTCGCACTACGGCTGGTCGAGCAACCGGCTCCAGCGCTTAACCATCCGCCCCTGGGGTTTCGCCTCAGTCCGCGCCGGCTACCACGGTGGCGAATTCACCACCAAAGCGCTGACGCTCAACAGCGGCATCCTGCGCCTCAACTACGCTACCTCTGCCGTCGGCTCGATCCGCGTCGAGGTGCAGAACGAGGCAGGAAATCCGATCGAGGGATTCGCACTCGAAGACGCCGAGCCCCTCTTCGGCGACGAGCTCGACGCGAAGTGGCCAGTGGATTTTGCTGCTCTCGCAGGACAATCCGTTCGCCTGCGCTTTGTCCTTCAGGACGCCGACCTGTTTTCCATACGCACGACCTGAGCCCATGCGACCCTGGACCTTTCTCCACATCTGCGATACCCAACCCGGCTCGCCGCGCTCCTTCCGCTTCAACCCGCGCTATATGGAAAATTGGCAGACCGCCTACCGCCAACTCCAGACCACTCCCGCCGACCTACTCCTGGTCGGCGGCGACTTGACCCGCGACGGCTATATACACGATTTCGAGTTGGAAAAAGCCAAAGCAGAGCTCGACGCTCTGCCCTACCCCTACTACGCAATTCCCGGCAATATGGACACCGGCAACAAGCACACTGCGACCCCCGGCGCGACCGGCCGCGACGATCCCCGACTCAATCTCACTGCTGCAAGCCTCGACAACTTCGCCCGCTTTTTCGGTTCCTTTCCCTGGACCTTCGTCCACAAAGAAGTCCGCTTCACCGGGATCTATGCCGCTCTCGCCGGGTCGGGCCTGCAACACGAAAAAAAGCTGTGGCATTTTCTCGAAGATGAACTGCCGTGCGTAGCGGCCACCAAACATCACGTCCTCGTCATGCACTACGCCCTCTTCGTCGACGCGCTCGACGAACCGACCTGGGACATCACCAGAGAAGAAGAGTACCACAGCTGGTATTTCTCTATCGACAACCCCCACCGCCAGCGCCTCTTTGATGCCTTCAAGCGCACAGGGGTCGACATCGTTCTCAGCGGGCACATCCACTGCCGCCGCCCACCGCAGATACTGGACGGCATCCGCTTCTACCGCTGTGCCGGCATCGCCATGCCACAGTGGCAGTCCCGCTTTCCCGACGGCGATGCGCGACTGGGCTTCTACCGCTTCGAACTAAGCGACGCGGGAATCCGCGATACCTTTATCCCATTGGAAAAAGAGTCCACGGCACAAGGTGGCTATGGACCGGGCGGCCATCCGCGTCCCGAGGAACGAGACTACTCGCTGGCATGGGAGAAGTGATCCGCAATATCGCCGGCAAACGACAAATGGAGATCCGGGTCGATCGGCCGAATAGCCGAGTGCGCTCAGCGATAGCTTCCGGAGGCATCGACCGTTCGGAGCTGGGTATGCTCTGTGATCTAGCGATCTCGCCTTTCGGGAAAGCGCAATAAACGCCGCGCCGTCCCTCCCATAATGTCCTCCCGTTCCCGCACTGAGATGTCCGGCAACAACTCATCGATGATCGTCACGTACTTTCCGTAGCCCGGCTCTTCGTAAATCCAGGGTGCGTCCGTCGCCCACATCAACCGCTCCGAACCGAAATAGCGCAACAAATTCCGATGCCACCCCGCCAGGTCGCGATAGGGAAATTCCTCTTTGCTGAAAGCGTATTGCCCCGATAACAACACCGCCACATTCTCGTAGCGCGTCAGCCGCCAGGTGGTGTGAAAAGCCGGATTGTACGGCACTGTTTCGATCTTCGGACGCCCCCACTCATCCACGCTGAACTTCCCCTGCCCGGGACAGATGCCCAGATGGTTGAGGACCACCCGCACCTGAGGAAAAGCATCGACCATATAAGCTGCCAGATGCGCGTCGGCCGCCTGCAGATAGAGCCAAAGTACGTAGTCGCGAGCCGCTGCATGCCGCCAGATGCGATAGCTTTTGAACTCGCGCACGTCGATCGGTGCGAAAGGGTCGCGCGGCCCCCCCAAGGTCCCAAGGCGGAAGCCCACGATTCCACCCTTTTCGGCCAGCGCGTCCATATGGGCTTCTGGCTCGGGACAGTCGGGCGGCACCAGCCCAATTCCGAGGAAGCGGTCGGGATAGGCGTCGATGCAATGCTGCAGATAGGCATGTTCCTCGAGCGCGGTCCCACCGATCTGTACCAACATCGCCTGATCGATCGCGTGTTGCTCCATATGCAGCAAAAATTTCTCCACCGTCTCCTCGCGTTCGGCTGGAGCCAGACCGGTCGCCTCGCGGGGAAACTCCGCCGATTCTTTGGCAAATACATGCAAATGAGCATCGATGCGAACCATGCTAATCCTCCATCCCGAAGAGCGCCCGACGCGCCGGCGTCGTACAATACTGAGCAATCGGCGCAAACACCTCCGGTCGTACTTTCTCAGGCGTGCGTCGCTCGTAGATCAGGATAATCGACTTGCGCACCGCACCGCCATTATCCATTGCGGTGTGCCAGCCATACGAATTGAACAGTATCGCAGTACCAGCTCGACCCGCAAAGGTCTTTAATCCGGGCATACTGGTCTGCAGGTGCGGGCGGAAATAGGGCCCGCTACCGGGCTTGTGGCTACCGGGCACATATCCGAACTCACCCGTCCCGGGTTCGACATCCTCGACGTAGACCTGCACCTTGATATGCAGCGGGTTGTCCGGACCGACATCCGGATGCCAGCCAGTATAGCTCACCGGCCAGGGCGGCACCGTACGCACCTGAGGCCCTATAAAGAGCAACTCGCCCTCGGTGAAGGAATTGAGCAATTGGTACCAACTGGGATGATCGACCAGATCGATGAAGATCTCGTCTTTTTCCAGTGGATCGGGGATATCGTAAAAAGTCGCCGTCGCTTCGCTCCGGGCAATCCGATCGAGCCACTCTTCCTTACACACTTCGGCCCAGTGATCAAAAGCCTGCTGCAGACGGGCCAACTCCTCACCCTGGACTGCTTCTTCAAGAACCAGGTAGCCCTGCTCTTCCCATTGGTGTATATCTTCCGCGCTTGGTATTGCCATAATGTGCTCCTTTTGTTTGCGTCCGACCGATCTGAATGGTACTATATCCGCACACCTTGTCAAAGAGCAAACGATACGACGATGAAGATCACGGGCACTAAAACCTACAAATTCAGCGTACCTACCGGCCAGTCGCAGAGCGATCCGCACACCGGCGAATTGATCTCCAGCCTTGCCAAATCCTGGTTGTTTTTCAAGATCGAAACCGATGCCGGCATCAGCGGCTGGGGTGAGGGCAGCGGCGAATGGCTGGTGCCGGCGGTCGAAGCCACGCTTGCGGATTGGGAAGTCCTGCTCATAGACCGCGATCCCCTCCAGTACCGCGAACTCTGCGAAGATATCCAAAACCGCCTGCCCTGGAAGGGCGGTCCAGTCTTCGGCACCGCCATCGCCGCCATCGACGCCGCGCTGCACGATATCGCCGGACAGGCCTGGAACGTGCCGATTCACGTGCTCCTGGGCGGCCGACGCCGCGACAAAATCCGCGTCTACAGCAATGGCGGCTCCTTCTCTTCTCCGGAGGAAGCCGCTAGCGGGGCTCGCACCATCCAGGAGCTGGGCTTTGCCGGGGTCAAGGGCAACCCTCTGGAAAACCGCTGCTGGCCGATGGATTCGGCCGCGATTGAGCACTCGGTCGCCTGCGTTGAGGCGATGCGGCGGGAAGTGGACGATGAATTCGACATTCTGCTCGACACCCACGGCAGCCCCACGCCCGAAATGAGCATCGAATTCGCCCGGCGCGTCGCGCCCTCGCGTCCTCTCTTTTTGGAAGAACCGGTTAAAACGGGCTCGGTGGAAGCCCTGCTGGAAGTCGCGCGCAAAAGCCCTGTCCCCATCGCTACCGGCGAAAAGCTTTTTACCCTGGCGGAGTTCCGCCCTCTGATCGAAGGTAGAGTCTGCGCCTATCTGCAACCCGATCTCACTCACTGCTTCGGCATCACCGGCCTGCTCGAGATTGCCCAGGCTGCAGAGGCCCAACAAATGCTGATGGCCCCGCATAATGCCGGCGGTCCGCTCTGTACCGCTGCGACCCTGCAAGCCGATGCCCTCTGCAGCAACTTCCTCATCCAGGAGACCAACCATTTCTGGCTATCGCTCTACGATCGCTATGTCGAACACGACTGGGAGGTCGAAGACGGCCATATCGAGCTCTCCGACGCGCCGGGTCTCGGCGTAACCGTCAAAGAAGCCGATATCGCCGCGATGCCCTACCAGCCGATGGCCTACCGCCAGTATCGCCACGCCGACGGCTCCTGGAAAGGCTGGTAAAGCGATGCCCTGCGACCATCCCGAGCCAAAGAACCCCAGCGAAGCGCTGGATCTGGAGCGCAGCATTGCCGATACGCGCTGTGGCAAACGCCCGCCCGACCAAAACCGCTATCCCTATTTCCCTCCCGACTACGAAATACCTTTTCTGCATATCGGCACCGAGCGCCAGCTCTTCGTCGACAACTTCATCCTCGATCACCTCGACGGCGTTGAGCGCGTCTTTCCCACACCCGACCGACCCGAGAGCCCGCTTCTCAGCGTTGGCGAGTTGCCCTGGGAATCTCGCTCGAACCCTCATCCGGCCGCCGCGCTGCAGGACCCCGATACGGGCCTATTCAAGCTCTGGTACGTCCAGCCCTTGAGCGACGATCCCTTCGGCGACAGTGGCATGGTACTCTGCTACGCCGAATCGGACGATGCGCTGAACTGGGTAAAACCACTCAGCGACACATGTCTACCCCATGCAGAACACCAAGCGACCAATATCGTCCTCCGCGACTCCGGTCACCACATCGGGCTGGTGCTCAACCGCGACCAATCCGATCCAGAGCGCAAATACCTCTTGCTCTACAACCCCCACGATCGGGCGCGCGCCGAGGGCAAACGCACGATGTCTACCGTCGCCGCCTCACCCGACGGCCTGCGCTGGACCGAGATCAATGCCGACACCCCTTACCGCCACCACCACTACCAGCGCATTATCTGGGACGAGGCGATCGAGAAGTGGATCGCCTACAGCCAGTACTCGCACCACTGGAACTTCCTCCATCGCAAGCGCCAGATCGGCCGCCAGGAAAGCGCCGACTTTATCGAGTGGTCACCCAAAGAAATCGTCCTCAGCAACGACGACCAGCCCAATCTCTCACCCGACCTCGAATTTCACGATATGTCGGTGCGCAAGATCGGCGGCCTCTACCTGGGCATCGTCGGCGAATTTATGGCCGAACCCCTGTGGAACCAGAGCGACGATCGCAATTGGCGCGACCACGCCCACGCCCGTCTCGGGCTCTACGCAAGCCGCGACGGCAAACGCTGGAGTCGGGTGGGCAACCCCGATCCCTGGGTCGATAATCGCGGACCCGGCAGTCTCGACTACGGCTTTGTCACGCCGACCGTTGCCGGACAACTCCTGCACCAGGGCAAGGTCTACATCCCCTACCTCTCCACCCCCGACAAACAACATTGGTTCAATGCCGAATCCAACCACGTGATCGTACCCGGAGAGCATTTCCAAAAAGCCAAAGCCGAGTGGGAAGCGCTGGGCCAGACACTGGGCCAGTGGCCTGCGCACAATCGCTCGATCGGTGCACTGATCCTGCGCGAGGACGGTTGGGCTCGACTGGAACCTAAATACGAACGCGGTCGGGTCATCACCCGCCAGTTCGTCTTTTCGGGAGACCGACTGATGGTCAACGCCGACACCGACGGCGGTCACCTGCGGGTCGAAATCCTCGGCCCCGATTTCGAACCCTACCCGGGCTTCTCCGCCGACGAGTGCACACCCATCGCCCAACCCAACCAGATCTGGCACCAGGCTCGCTGGCAAGGCGATTTGCGCACCCTGTGGAACAAACCTGTGCGCCTGGTCTTCCATCTCGCCCAGGCCGGCCTCTACTCCTTCGAATTCGGAATATGACCAACGCCATCACACTAGAGCGCAGCATCATTACCGGTGCTCACGACGGGCCCGACCTCTTGGTCATCGGTGGCGTCCACGGCGACGAATTCGAAGCCATGGCGGCGATACGTCGACTCATCCAATTCATCAAGCCCGACCAACTCAGCGGTCGGGTGATCTGCATTCCCGTCGTCAACGAGCCGGCCTTCTGGCGCGGCCAGCGCACCGCCGAAGACCAGCTGGACCTGGCACGCACCTGCCCGGGCAACCCGGACGGCTCCATCACCGAACGCATCGCCCACGCCATCAGCGCCCAAATCCGCCAGGCCGACTATCTAATCGACCTGCACAGCGGCGGCCTGGTGATGGAATTCTACCCAACGGTAGGCTACACTCTACATCCAGACCCGGAGATACTCGAGATTCAGCGCAGCATGGCCCGAGCCTTCAATATGCCGATCATCTGGGGCACCACCCCTCACCTCGACGGACGCACCCTCTCCGTAGCCCGCGACGCCGGAGTACCGGCGATCTATGCCGAGTGGATGGGCGGCGGCATCTGTGATCCCGCGGGAGTGGACGGTTATTTCGCAGGCCTTCTAAATACCATGGGCTCGCTGGGCATGATCGAACACACACCACCCCCCTCGCGCTGCGAATACGTCGTCGAGGATCGACGGGAAAACTCCGGTCATATACAGCTCAACTATCCCGCGCCCTTTGCCGGCTATTTCGAGTCACAGCTACCATTGAATTCGCGGATAAAAACCGGTGAGGTGATCGGCACCGTAGCGGATCATCTAGGCAATGAGTGCGAGGAAATCATCTCTACTCAGGCCGGACTCGTTATCTGTCTGCGGGTCTTCAACCGCGTCCATGAGGGCGAGAGTCTGGCAGCCATCCTGGAGATCGACGACGAATACCCATGATCGACCTAATTCGCAAGCGCACAACCGTCGATATGCCTAACAGCCCATCCTCGATGGATATAAACAAAGAGATAATACGACAGTGACCAAAGTGTACGAGCGTACATCCAAAACTGTTCTCCCCAAAACCAAAGAGGTCCAATAATGGCCGAATCCCTCTACTTCGCCTATGGCTCCAACCTGCTCCAGAGCCAGATGCAGGTACGCTGTCCCAGTGCTCAATTCCGCGCTACGGCCCGCGTGGACGGCTACCAGCTATGCTTTCCGATGATCTCTTTCAACCGCGGCGGCATGGGAGTAGCCAGTATCCGCAGAGACAAAAGCGCCTACGTCGAAGGCGTTATTTACAAAATGACTCAAGACGACTTCGAGCGTCTGGACCGCTACGAGGGCGAAGGCACCAAATACCGACGCGGCAAAATAAAAATACCCGGACTCGACGAGGTATGGACCTATTTCTCTCGCCTCGACGACGGACACCACTACCCCCCCTCGGAAGAGTACCTCAAGGCCGTTGTCCAGGGCGCGACAGAACACGGACTTTCCGAGGAATATATTCAGACCCTGTATGCAGTCAGAGATATAGAAGAGGAATGATCTATGGCCAACCAGTTCATGCCCAATGTCGAGAATTTCGTCGATTCCACCCCACTACTCGACTCTCCCGAAGACCTGCGAGATCGCGCCGCGGATCAAGGCTATCTTTTCTTCCGCTCACTTCTCGACGCAGCATCGGTACTCGACCTGCGCCGTCAGATCCTCGCGGTCTGCCAAAAGCACGGCTGGCTGGCCCCGGATACACCACTGATCGAAGGCGTATCCCGCAAGGACAGCTTCTTCATCGAAGGTAATTCGCCCGAGTGGACTGCCTTTTACACCGATGTCCAGCGCCTGCGCGCCTTCAATGCCCTGGCACTACATCCGGCGATCCTGGCGATGTTCGAAACCCTCTTCGGCGAAAAGGCCCTGCCCCATAGCCGTAATATCTGTCGCGTGATCTACCCCAACGCCACCAACCACACCACACCACCACACCAGGACAATTTCTACATCGGCGGTTCCGATGAAACCTGGACCGCCTGGATCCCCGCCGGCGATTGCCCGACCTCGCTGGGCAGCCTGGCGGTCGCACCCGGGACCCACAAACTCGGTAAACTGGATGTGGTAAAAGCCACTGGGGCCGGCGGTCACGCGGTGGAACTCGACGAGCAGACCCTGTGGGCCGGCGGCGACTTCTCCTGCGGCGATGTACTCATCTGCCACAGCCTCACCGCCCACCAGGGACAGGACAACCAGAGCGGCAATCTCTTGCGCATCTCGCTCGACTACCGCTACCAGCCCATGAGCGAGCCCGTACGCGAAGACTCGCTCAAACCGCATATGGGCTTTATCGGTTGGGAAGAACTCTACTCGAACTGGGCCGAAGATGATCCGCTCAAGTACTATTGGCGGGAGTGGGACCTGCAGATCAACGCCCGGGAACACTGAGCCAATAGACAGGCCGAGGACAGGGCCGAGGATCTTGTAACCACGGTCCTCGGCCTGCCGCGTTTTCCACTAGCCGCTTTAGTACCACTCTCGCCCACTCCGGTCATACCCTGAATTCCAGTACACTCTCTTCACCCGCGCGAATCCTGGCGCAGTGCTCGGCAAAATTCAGCATCTCGAGCAGACTTTTCCCCTCGGCCATCCCCTCGAGCAAGAGCCCCTCCTTGCGCTGAATCTCCTCCGCTACCGGGATCAAGTGCGCAAAGACCTGATCCTGCCCGACGATTACGCCGTCGTCATCACCAAAGAGGAGTTCCCCGGGCCGGACCTCGACACCTCCGCAGCGGATCGGGATTTGCGTCTCGAAAAGCTGCTGGGTCGTACCGGGGACACAGGTTACCGATCGCGCGTAATAAGGTATTTCCATCGCCCGCACCGCGGCCGTATCCCGACACGGCCCATCATTGACGATCCCCGCCAACCCTTTGCGCAACGCCTCGGTCGGAAAGAGTTCGCCGGTCAGCGCCTTACTGCTCTGCTGCGAATCGATGACGATCACTTCGCCGGGCACGGCATCGGCCAGCGCTTTGATCACCGTCAGGAAGTCGTCGTGACAACGCACGGTATGGGCGCGACCAACGAGTTTGAGCCCGGTGCGGATCGGCCGGATCCCCGGATCCATCGCCTTCAGCTCCAACCCCAATACTTTGTTGGCATCGCAGACACAAGCCGTATCCAAACCCCGAAGGCGTTGGTCGATCTCGGTGCTATTCATATCCATAGATTCGATCCTCATCATCGCAGTGTATAGGGTCGTACCAGAGTCATAACCATCTCGCCCTGAGCCGTCAGCGGAATCGCGCGTCGGGCCATCACCATCCCGCTCGTTTGCGCCACAACGGCAACCGGCGTGCGTGCCGGCTCTTCGAGCGAGTGGATCTGGCCAATGGTATCGCCCCGGGCCACCTCATCACCCAACTCGACCAGCGGTTCGAAAAGACCGCTGATCGGCGCCATTATATAGTCGTCGTCCTCGGTCGCACCAACGATCTGCGGCTCGGGCGTTGCATCACCCGGCTTTTCCCGCAAAATTCCCGCCCAGTGCAACACGTTTTCTACACCACGGGCACTAATACCCAGCGTCTCGACCCCGAACTGCGCCCTGCTGCCCATCTCGGTGCCCAGGGTAACCTTACCCATCTGCTCTGCCAGCGACGGCAAAAGTCCCGAACCCGCTACATCCTGGTATATGAATACATAGGGCGCACCCCAGGCCTTGCCCGCCTCCAGCATCTTCCGCATCTGCTCCGGATCGGCGACTTCGTGCATATTCACCGACGGCAGAAAATGCGTCGAAGATCCTCCAGAGTGGATATCCACCACCAGGTCGGCCAGAGGCAGCAGGGTCGAGGATATGAAATGAGCGATCATCCCGGTGATCGTGTCATCGGGTCGACCGGGAAAGGCGCGATTCATATTGCAGCCATCGAGCGGAGAGAGCCGGGTACCGGCCAGGACCGCCGGCCGGTTGAGCAGCGGCACGATGATCAACCGGCCCTGTATCTGCTCGGGATCCAGGCGCCGCGCCAAATTCAGGAGCGTCACCGGCCCTTCGCACTCATCGCCGTGGTTGCCCCCAAAGAGCACTGCCGTCGGACCCTGAGCATTGGCAATAGAAACCACCGGTATATAGTATTTGGCCCAGCCCGAAGAATTGGTCGACTGCGGCACGGCCAATTGGCCGAACTGCTTGCCTGCGGCGTCAAAATCTACATCCGTCGTGACCAGACTTGCTGCACTCATCTTCGCCTCCGCTCTAGCGTTGTTAATTATGGACGCGGGCAGCCAACCGCCGCACCACATCGCGAGTTAAACCAGCGATCCGGATGCCGATGGATCTCGAGTAGCGCAGCGACTCGAACCGCAGCGCCCGCTCTCATCAATCGCCCAGGGAAAACCGCAATAGCCGCAGGAGGTCTGAGCTGCTTTGCATGGACTCGCTCTTAGACCGGATCTCTCACAGGCGTTCTTCCCACCGATAGACGATTTTGGAATTCTCGTAAAAGTAGTTCTCCACCGCCTCGCTGCCCCGACCTTCGAAGTAGTGAGCTACAATTCGGTGGGCAGTGGCAAAATCGCTGACGCGTTCGATTTGCGGCCAGTTACTCGCGTAGATCAGCCTAGTCGAACCGAAGGCGTCCCACAACACGTCGAGCGTTGGACGATAGGTTTCGAGTTCCGAGGGGGCGGGAATGGTTTCGGTCATCTGGACCAGAGCAGACACTTTGCACCAAATCTGGTCCAAAGCAGCGACCTCGCGTACCTTGCGGACCCACTCGGGATTGGGCGGACGGCCATCGATCGGGCGACCTTCGGCAATGTGGTTGAGCACCACGCGCAAGCCGGGTACCTGGCCCACCAACTCAGCGACATAATTTAGAGCAGTGTAGTCGCCGTGGAAGTCGAGCACTAGGTTTCGCTCCGCAACGAGCTCGAGGCTTTCGACGAGCCGGGCCGAGATCGCGCCACTGGCCTGATCGGGATTGCCAGTGTAATCGTGGCAGCAGTTCATGTGCAGCCGGAAGCCTCTAAAGAGCGGATTGGCGGCAAAACGCTCGAAATCGCGGGCAAAAGTCGCCGCAAATGGATCCAAGTGACCGACGAGACCGACGATGAAAGGATCGGCAGCGGCCTGATCGAGAATCCACTGGTTATCCTCGATGGACGAGCCCGATTCCACGACCACCGTAGCAGTCACGCCTTCAGGTATAGCCAGGGCTTTATATGTTGCGGGCAGTGCGGTGCGAAAAAGCGGGGGCTGCGGGTGTGCTGGGTCGCCGAAGTGCGTGTGGGTATCAACGATCATGAATCATCCTGTTACAGCCCTGAAAACCCGCATAAAATTGCCGCCCATAATCTTGCAGACCACCTCTAAGGCGTGGCCCCGTTCCAGCAAGCCCTCGATGAGATTCCGGCTTTCACTAATGTCGCTAAAGCCGGCGGGACGACTCGTGGTCTGGCCGAGAAAATCGGTCCCGAAACCCACGTACTCCGGTCCGACCAGATCGACCATATAATCAATGTGATTCAGTACATTATCTAGGCTCGGGACTTCGTCACCAGGCCCCAACGGCATTGGGCTGGGACAGATAATACCTCCAGTGGAAGCGATAGCTCGGATCTGCTCATCGGTCAGATAGCGCACGGTATCTCTCAAAGAGCGGGCATTGCCATGCGTAGCAGCAACAGGCCCGCGCGCAAGATCCAGTGCGTCCCAGAAACTGGCTTCGACCATGTGGGTGAGATCAATCAGCATACCGAGTTGGTCCATCTCGCGGATAACTTCCTTGCCGACGGGGCTGAGGCCGCCCGGCGGGTCGATGCGCTCGTCGTAGAGACGCATTAGCGGGCCTTCCCATACCTGAGTCGCACTCCCAAGCGCATTGCGTCCTTCGTGGACCAGGCCAAGATGCCTCAGACCCAATCGATGCAGAGTGCGCAACACGCTCAAATCTCCCTGCAAGCAATCACCTCCCTCCAACCCGAAAACGAATGCCGTTTTGCCGCTGCCCCTGGCCGCCTCAATATCGCTGGCGCTCGTCGCCAGGGTGGCATGATCCCCGGCTGCTCCTTTTAGTTCGCGATCGAAATAGTCGGCCATCTGCAAAATCAACCGCAGCGGATCCGGGCTGGCGTGTGGGCCACCGTTAGCCGCATCAGGTACCCAGCAAGCAGTGAGCTGAGCCGCCACGCCACCAGCGCGCATGAGCGGCAGATCCGTCAACCCACCCAACGAGTGGTGGAATCTCTTCTGCGATTTGAAAGCCTGATCCAGCGTATGACCGTGCACATCGATCAACGGGGCATCTAATTCAATCTGCTCATTTACTGTCATGGTATCACCTGCAAACCGCCACCTCTTTCATACCAATAATTTGGCCTGGTTATCAACACCTACCGCCTCCGCCAGCTGGGCGAAACCATCGCGTTCCAAGAGCTGCACCAGCCCCGAGTTGACTCGCCGTACAATTCCCGGTCCGTTGAAGACCAGCGCCGAATAGAGCTGCACCAGCGAAGCCCCTAAGCGAATCTTGCGATAAGCGTCCTCGGCCGATCCAATGCCCCCTACCCCGATGATCTTGTGCCGCTTCCTATCGATCCGCCCGTACCAGAAGCGCACCGTCTCGTCGATCATCTCGCGCACCGGCTTGCCGCAGAGAGTCCCGGGCAGCGGATCGACGAGTTGTGCCGGCGACTTGAGCGCATAGTTCTTTCCAGAGGGCAGGTTAAAAATGAAGCCCTTGACGAAATCAAACGGATCGACCGCCTCCAGGACCCGATCCATCCGCTCTGGATCGCTATGCGCTGTGAATTTGAGAAAAACCGGCGGCAAACCGTCAATAGATGCGTACTCCCGCATCAAGTCGGATAAATATCCACCGCTGTCGAAGGGGCTGACGCCGCCAGTCGTATTCGGGCAATTGAGATTGAGCGCAATATAGTCGGCCCGCTGAACAAAGGGCTTTACTGCTTCGACAAACTCCGCCACCACCTCATCCGGTGCAATCGGCTGTCCGGTATTGGTCTCGACCAGATTGATCCCCAAAGGCGCTTCGGTCGTTCGCCCGGAAACTCTTGCCGCTACCGCCACCGCACCATCGTTGGGCACCCCGTAGTTGACGACCACCGCCTCGTCCAGCGGCAGGCGGAACAAGCGAGGGCGCGGATTTCCCGCGGAAGGATGTGCCGAAACCGATCCCACTTCGACAAACCCGAAACCCATTGCTGCGAGCCCCTGGATCACCCGTCCGTTCTTGTCGAATCCCGCTGCCATTCCCAGTGGATTGGCAAAGTGCAATCCACCCACTTCAGTAGCTAAACGCGCATCGGCAAAGGCGAAGAGTCCTTTGAGCAAATTGCGTCCCGCAGCCGAGGCGCCCACCCGTTCGCCGAACATTAGCGTGCGCTCGTGAATCCACTCCGGATCACAGCGAAAAAGCAGGGGGCGCGCGATGTGTCGATATAAACCCATTACAATCTCTACTTGATCAGCTCCTGCCGCTAAACTATGATTTTGAGTGAGCGCTTACAAGCTCGTCCTTCAGCAATCAGCACTCAAGACAGGACCTTAAGCCCAATTGCCGCCCTGCATCAGCATTATTCATTTCAACTCGTCAGGAAGAGCCCAAGCCCGAAAAGGAGCCCCTAATGCCTCTCGAACTCATCGCCGACCGCCCCGGACACGCCATCCTCAGCGAGTATAAAGAATCGCCCCTCGCTGCCGATGAAGTACGGGTAAAAAGCCTCTTCAGCTCGGTCAAACACGGCACCGAACTCCGCGGCTTTCGCGCCGATACCCCCGATGCTTCCGACCGCTGGGACGGCGCGTTGCGCCTGCACCGCCGCGGCGAGTCCAGCGGAGACACTTTTCTCCGCCGCCTCGGCAATATGTGCCTGGGGGTCGTCACCGAGCAGGGCGCCGACGTCGATAACCTGAAGATCGGTGATCGCGTCTTTGGCCATCTGCCGATCCGCGAAACGCATACCATCGCCGCATCCCGATTGCAGCTCGCCCCCGACGGCGTATCGCCCCAGGCCATCATGTACTGGGATCCCGCCGACTTCGCCCTCGGAGCCGTTCGCGACGGCTCGGTTCGCTTGGGAGACCGGGTCGCCGTCTTCGGCCTCGGCGCTATCGGTTTAATGGTCGCACAGGCGGCACGCCTATGCGGTGCGCGCTCGATCGTCGTCGTCGACCCGATCGAACGACGCCGCACCGCTGCACTGCACCACGGCGCCGACCTGGCCCTGGATCCCACAGAGATCGACGCCGGCCTGGAGATCAAGGAGCGAAGCGACGGCATCGGCGCTGATATCACTTTCGAGACCAGCGGTTCGTACCGAGCGTTCGAAGACGCGATGCGGGCCACCTGTTATGCCGGTACGCTGGTCTCGACCGCCTACTACCACGGCTCTCAGGGCTTGCGTCTGGCCGGCGAGTGGCATCGCAATCGCATCCAGGTCATCTCCAGCCGCGCTTGCAGCGAACCCCTGCCCCAGGCCAGCTGGAATTTTGCCCGCATCCGCGAGGAATCGCTCGCGCTTCTACTCGAAGACCGACTGCAAGCCGACGATCTCATCGATCCCATAGTACCCTTCGCCAAAGCCGCCGATGCCTACCACGAGATCAACGAAAATCCCGAATACTCGATCAAGCTCGGCATCGACCACGAATTGGAGTGCGACCAGTGAAACGTACGACCCATCGAGGATTCCCTCTAATTGAAGAACTGAATCCTCCAGGGCCCGAGCTTCCACACACATCCTCGTTTCTCAACCAGCGCCACGGGAACTTCGAGCGTCGCCTGGCCTATCCCCAAACTGAGGAGCGCGAGGCCTGGCGGCGCTGGCGGCAGCGCCTGCGCCAGGCGCTGCGCAGTATATTGCGGTTAAACGAACTGGGACCGGTGCCCATCCCCACACCAGAGATTCTCGCAGAGCGCGAGATGGACGGGTACCGACGGCTGCACATTGCCTATGAGACCCTGCCAGACAATTGGGTCAGCGCCTACCTACTCGTTCCACCAGGACCAGACCCCGGCCCCGCGGTGCTCTGTCCACACGGACATGTCCAGGGTGGCAAAGAGGGCGTGGTCGATCCCGCCCTCGCCCCGGGAATAGCTTATGGCCACGAACTCGCCCGCCGGGGTTGCGTAGTACTGGCCCCCGACAATGCCGGGATGGGCGAACGCGACGGCTATGCACCGCTCTCCGACCATCCGGGCGGCTGCATGCTCGCCTGGGTCCGCCTCAACCACGTCGGTTTGGACCTGACCGGCTTGCGAGTCTTCGATTTGATCGCCGGAATCAACCTGCTGAGCCAGCACCCACAAGTCGATCCGCGCCGATTGGGCTGCGCCGGTCTCTCGGGCGGTTGCTGGCTCTCGCAGGTACTCACCGCACTCGATCGACGGATCAAGGCCGTGATTCTCAGCGGCTTCTTCACGACCTTCGCCCAGACCGTCTGGCATGGCCACTGTATCTGCCACCACCCTCACGGTATAGGCATGTACTGCGATATGCCCGATCTATCGGCATTGATCGCACCTCGACCTCAATTCATCGAGTCGGGAATACAGGATACGAACTATCCCCACGAACCCGCCTACTCAATGACCAGGCGAGCCTACGAATTACTCGATGTTGCCGAGCAACTCGCTATAGATCGCTACGACGATGGGCATTTGTTTCGCGGTACAGAGTCAATTCCCTGGCTGATCAAAAAACTCGGCCTCGAATATACGTGAATCTCGATCCTAACACTGCGCTCGGAGACGGAACCCGGCAACACACCATGTGCTCTTATCGGCATAGACTAAGGAGTATTGAATGAGCGGCGACCTGAACTGGTACGATCTGCGCGAACTGACCATCGAGGGCAAGGGATGGAGCGATACCCATTCCTTCTACGATCGACTGCCGGCCCGAGCCCAGCATATAGTACCCGAGCCGGTGTGGAACCTGAGTCGGGACAGCGCCGGAATCTGCGCCCGCTTCAAAAGCGACACCACGACACTGCACGCGCGCTGGAGCCTGCGCAAGCAGAATTTAGCCATGAACCACATGCCCGCCAGCGGCGTCAGCGGCCTCGACCTCTACACCCGCGATGGCCAGACCTGGCGCTGGCTCGGCAATGGCATTCCAACGACCTTCCCCGATAACGAGGCCCAACTGTGCACCAACCTGCCCACGGGGACCCGCGAGTATCTGCTCTACCTGCCCCTCTACAACGGCGTCACCTCGGTTGTACTCGGCACGTCAAGTGGCAGTACTCTGGAACCGGCGGATCCGCACAACGCGCGCCCCATCGTCTTCTACGGTACCTCGATCACTCAGGGCGGGTGTGCAGCACGTCCCGGCACCTGTCACGTCGCACTCCTGGGACGCCTCCTCGACCGACCGGTACTCAACCTCGGCTTTTCCGGCAACGGCAAAATGGAAAGAGAGGTCGCCGAGTTGATGGCCGAGCTCGACCCGGCCCTCTACGTCATCGATGCACTGCCCAATATGGTCGCCGATGAAATCCTACAACGCGCTCCGGAACTGGTGCGGATTCTGCGAGCAGCACATCCCGAAACGCCGGTTCTATTGGTCGAAGACCGCAGCTACGCGAACGCATTTCTGCAGCGTAACCACGCCGCGCGCAACCGCGAGAGCCGGGCCGCACTGCGCCAGGTCTACGCGAACCTAGCTAAAGTTGACGGAGTGCACTATATTTCGGGCGATCATCTTCTCGGCGAAGATAGCGACGATACCGTCGACGGATCGCATCCAACGGACCTGGGTTTTCGTCGCCACGCCGAGGCGTTTTATCCCGTGCTGAAAAAACTAGTACGCGTTTAGCAGAAGATTCGCCACCGATCGATATAGACACCGAAACAGGAACACCATGCCCTCTAGAAACAAACCCAATGTGCTCATCATCATGAGCGACCAGCACCATCACCGATTCCTGGGCTCTGCGGGACACGAGTTGGTGCAAACCCCCAATATCGACAGCATCGCCGCGCGGGGATTGCGCTTTGCAAACGCTTATTGTCCGTTTCCGCTGTGCGGGCCATTGCGGATGGCCTTTATGACCGGCCGCTATCCGAGTTCGACCGGATGCCTGACCAATCACTGCCAGCTAAGCAGTGATATTCCGACCTACGCCCATGCGTTCGGGGCCGCTGGCTACGACACTCTCCTGTCCGGACGGATGCACTTCGTCGGCACGGATCAACGTCACGGCTTCGATGAACGCATCATCGCCGACTGCGGCGGGACCGCATATATCAACCCGGTGACCGGATGGAAACTCGAAGAAGTGCTGGGACCACTCATCGATACACCAGGTATGGGCCGGACTCCGCTCAGGAAAAGTGGTCCGGGACATACCGGCTATCACGCCTACGATCAAGCTGTATGCACGACCACTACCGAATGGTTGCACCAACGCGGTCGGGATCTCGCAGATGGCAAAGTAGATTCCCCATTTATGATGACCGTGGGTTTCACCTCACCGCATTGCCCATTTGTGGCCCCGCCACAAGACTATGCGCTGTACGAGGATAAGATCACGGTGGATCACTTGCCGGACCCGCGCCTCGACGAAATACACGACTTGCACCGCACCATACGCGAGCACTGGCATCTCGACGATCCGCCGCTACCGATAGAATGGCAGCGGCGCACCGCAGTCGCCTACCATGGACTCTGCACCTTTCTCGACCGTCTCGTCGGCCGTATTTTCGCTGCGCTCGAAAGCAGCGGCCTGGCCGACGAAACTATCGTGGTCTACACCTCGGATCACGGCGAACAACTCGGGGAGCACGGCCTGTGGTGGAAGAGCACCTTCTACGAAGGATCGCTCGGAGTACCCCTGCTGATAGCAGGACCCGGAATCGAAAAAACCGGCCAAGTCGTATCGCAAAATGTCGGACTCATGGATCTGGGACCAACGCTTCTTGAATTAGTCGGCGCAACCCCCCTGCCCAATATCGACGGACAGAGCTTCCGGTCCCTGATTGATGGCCATCCAGGCGACTGGTCCGATCAGACCATAGCCGAAGCAACCTCTCCGCTGCCAACCGGCGCAGGCACAATACAACGGGCCATCCGCAAAGGCCCGTGGAAACTGTGCTATTACCACGGCATGCGCATTCAACTTTTCAACATCGAAGAAGATCCCCTCGAGCACCACGATCGCTGGAACGATCCAGCCTGTTCCGCCATCGCAGGAGACTTGGCCGAAGAACTGTGTCAGGACTGGGACCAGGAACGCATGCTCCGCACTTCTAATTCGAAAAAAGCCGAACAGCATCTTATCGGCCAATGGGTTAAAAAAAACCAACCCGCAGAGCCGGACGACCTCTGGTACGATACACCACCCGAGAATGTGATCGTCGACAGGACGGATAGCGATTTAAGGAGCAAAAAATGATCGATACCCTCAGCGAAGACCAATGGCAGCAATACCAATCCCAGGGCTATCTACATCTGGGTACGGTACTGACGGACGAGGAACTGAACGCTCTAGCACAAGAGATGGACGATATCATGCTAGGCCGAGCTTCGTTGGACTACGATCGAATGCTCATGCAGCTAGATAGGGACCCCGACACCGGCAAAGCCGGTCCGCAGACCAAAGGTCATAAAGGGGCTACCCTGAGCTACCGCAAGATCCAGGATTTGGAGTATGATCCGCTCTTTCTGGACTATATGCGCAAACCGCTTTTTCGCCACATCTGTGCTCGAGTGTACGGAGAATCAACTGCCATTTCCTGCTTTCGGGCGATGTTTATGAACAAACCTGCCGGGGAAGGTACCCACCTGCGCTGGCATCAGGATCGTTGGAATTATCTAGATCGAGATCCGCTGATCACGATCTGGACCGCTTTAGATGCAGCAACCATCGCCAACGGTTGCATCCATATAATAGCGGGAGCCCACCGTCACCTGATCAACCCCTCCAGCCATTCGGGACATCTGAACGACGATCAAGAACAGGAACTCTTGCACGGCGCCGAAATCGTTCCCCTTGAAGTAGCGGCAGGAGAATGCGTCCTGCTTCACAACCACCTGCCTCATGCATCAGAGATCAACACCACCGAGAGCCCACGACGTGCCTTCAGTGCCTGTTATATGGATGCCGCGACCAAAACGACTAGCGATGAGATCTACAACGTTGTCTTCGGCCAAGGCGTACTGAACCGACCAAATAATCGAGTCACCTGAGATACCCACACTCTCTCAGCGTGTGATCAGAACCACGACCAACAACTAAGGAAAGCTGACGAACGATGTCCGAGACCAGTACAGCAGAGAGTACTATCGCCAATTTCATACGGCCCGCGGATCCGAATCGCAATTATGTACACTGGCGGAATTTTTTGCGCCAGTGGTGGATTCTAGGGCCGTTCTCCTTCGCCGACCGCGCCTACGCGACCAATGATCCAGCTCGCGCACTCGAAGATCACTTCGTCTCAGCCGAAGCCGATCTGATACCTCGCGAGGATCAACAGGTCGCGGCCCGTACCTGGCGACGATATTCAGCGGTAAGTGTGATGAATAAGTGGTGGGAGTTAACTCCTGAAAGAATCTTGCTCCGTCACCATCACCAGCTCCAGCTGAAAAGTGCAGACCCGGTGCAGGAACCGCCCGGCGGAGTGCATGTGACAATGGATCTATTTACCGTAGAGGACGAGTTGATGCCATGCTGGGGTTCGCCCGAACGCGGCATTCCCGGAGAACCCCACTGCCCCCGCTGTGAGACTCCTGTCCCAGATAAGCCGAGCCGCTGCCACCAGTGCGACCAACGGCTCGGCTTCTACACGTCCTACAGCTCCTGGGGATTTCCTCGCCGGGCTTGGGATCGCCCGTCTTTTCCCTTCGACTACTCGGTTACCTATATGGCCGCTCAGATTCAGGCACAGCAAGCGGGTGAATACCTACTGAGATGGAGTTCCAATACACCCTGTCGGATTTGGCTCAATGGCGAAGACGTGGCCCGTTTTGACGGCCCTTTTCTATCCTGCAGCGCCAATCAAAACCGAAAATGGGACCTCTATACTGATCCGGTTCGCCTGCAAAGCGGATGGAACCACATCGTCGCCAAGACGGTCCTGTCGACCGTGGCCGATGGCGAACACTCTTTCTGCGCCCGTCTTGAGAAATCTGACCGTGGCCGGGTTTTCGTCCACAGCAGCCGCGGTGAGCAGGTTGCAGCCGAAAAACGACTGCGGGTGAGTGTCAGCGACCCGATCTATATCGGGGTGACGGAGTGTATGCCCTCGTTGATGCGGTGCTACGATGGCACGCTGCTGGCGAGCGAATTTCTCAGCCGCGACCAGGGAGTAACCTGGGAATCCGCAGGGCCTAAGCATCTGGGCTCTCTCGGCCTCCACGCTACCGGGTTGAATTTTGCAAAAGGCCCGGATCTGCTGATCGGGTCAACCGGGAAACCCACTGGAGAAAAATCGGCTAGCGCCCCGGCCTACCGTTCGACAGACGGATGGCATACGGTCGAAGAGATCGAACTCCGATTCGATTTAGGGCCGCACGTGCCTTCGATGGGAGAGGACGGGATAGTGCGCGTCAATACACTCAATCACCAGGCCATCGCAATGCCCGACGGCAGCGCCGTCGGGATGTGCTACGGATATTGCGACCACGATCTGGTCCACACCGATATCAGATATATGGGCTGGGAAAAATATCCGCATGCATTCAAAATCTTCAAGTATTCCAGCTGGTGTCTTGGCTCCGAAGACGGAGGTAGAACCTGGTACTATCGAGGATGCGTACCGCCCTTGCCGGAGATGGGAGACGAAGGATGGGCCGAGCCGGGTCTCACTCTGCTGCCCAACGGGGAGCTCTTAACAATCCTGCGCAACGGAGAAGGCAATGCCCCGCTCTACTTCTCGCGCTCTTACGACGGGGGCCGCACCTGGAGCGATCCGGTTCGCAGTCGACTCAACGGGCAGTTTCCCGGACTATTAACGATGTCCAACGGTCTGATCGTAGCGACCTACGGGCGACCGGACAACCGGATCGCAGTCTGCCTGGATGGCCTGGGCGAAGGGTGGCCCTACGAAATCACCGTCTCGACGGCTCCCGGCTGGCAGGGCGTTTCGGCCGTGGAGATCGGACCAGATGAGATCCTAGTCGTATTTGAAGACCAGTTGTGGGAACCCGTTCGCGACGATAAACAGGTCGTTCGACATTTGGTTGCTCACAAGGTTCGGCTGGAGCCATTGCCCATTGAGAACCAGGGTTAGACCTGCTGGTCGGATTTTTCGCATCGAACCGGTATATGTACCGTTCTGTAGCTCTGCAGCTGAGAGCAGACCACCTGGCCATACCTTCCCCAATCACGTCTCACCTATTCCCTATTCTGCATCACAGTCTTAGAGCGCGTACTGCGGAATCTTCATCAATTCACCACCCTTTAGAGCCGACTCGTGGGCAATGATACCGCTGACGGTCATGTTCAGAGATTGAGCCACATCCACAAGCGGCGTGCGATCGAGCAGAATAGCCTCGACAAACTCGCTCATCAGGTAACCGTGGGAGCCGCCATGGCCGCCAGCATCAACCCCAGGAGGTAGCGGCGGACGTTTTATTTTCGGCAGGAGATCTTTTTGAGCACCCTGAAACTCGCCATAGAAGGTCCCCTGCCGAGAGCGAATCCGCCCTCGTTCTCCACCCTCTCCCGGCGTATCCCAGCTCACTGCCATCCGGGCCATACCCCCTTCGCTGGTGCGAAAAAGCGCGATCTCGGTGCCGAAAGGATTGCGATATGAATTGTTCTCCGGCTGCAGGTGCTCAAGAGCACTCGGCATGCCCATACACGAAACCTCAGTGAAACTCCCGCCGGTCACCCCCATGTAGTAGGCATTCGAATGCGTCGGATACCACTGCGGGGGCAGACCCGTACGCCAACCTTGATACGCGGCGAGCGGCGTGTCGAAATAGTGCCAGTACTCGCCCTCGGCGTAAACGACCTCGCCAAGATCCCCCTTCTGGTACATTTCGCGCATGCAATAGAGGTCGTGGTGGAAATAGGAGGTTTCGAAGAGCATGTATGTACGATCGCTGTTCTGCGCAGCCGAAAAGAGCGCATCGGCTTCCTCCAGCGAACCGAAAACGGCCGGTACAGCCGAGGCGACATGCTTGCCGGCTTTGAGCGCAGCGATGGCCAGTCGGGCATGACTCGGCGCATCGGTCGCGACAAATACGGCCTCGAGCGAGTCGTCTGCGATCAGTTCCTCACACGATGAATAGGTGGTCTCGCAACGACACAACCGGGCCAGTTCGGCACATTTGTCGGGATCCAGATCCGCAACCGCGCCGACAATCACATTCGGGTGGTCCTGAAAATGGAACGCCGCACCGAAACCGCAGACTCCGTATCCGGCGATACCGACCTTTATCTTGCGGTCTGAGACAGGTTGCCAATGCCTGGCAGCCTCTTTATCGGTCTCCGCTTGCTCAAAGCCCTGAATCGGAACAGTTCCGGCCTTCGGCGCCGAATCCACCCCTCCGGAGGACTGTGTCTTATCGCTATGTGTCGCGCTCATTTTGAATCGTCCTTTACAACTTGAATAGTCCTTTACAACCTCGACTTGCCCCACCGACGCGTTTTTGGCTCAGATAATATACCGACGACGAAAATCAATTAGATACAAACAACTCTCTTCAACAGCGAACCCCAGAGCCTGCCACAGGTAATTGCTCCCGATTTGACCAGCAACAAAACCAGCAACACGGCAGACTTACCCCAGCTCGTCTCACTCCCCTTGCTCCAAACCCGCCTCTTCATCTTTGCAACCTGCACTATGAGATATAGTGCCAAAAGGACAAAGGCTGCGGGATCTAGAACACCGGCAACCAGCAAGAGTGCTATTTTCTTATCGAGGGCATCAAAGTCGATCCAGCCTTTGACCGGCCAGGGTACAAAAAACTCCCGGCCCCAGACCGTAATCAAAATCCCTTGCTTGCCGTACTGGCGCGTAACAATAGCGTGAATCAGACCATAGAGATAGACCTGGTGTACCATGGAGAAAAAGCTGGAGCGGTGCCAATGTAGCACCGTGGCTCCAGTGATCGCCCAAAGCGTCCCTCCCCGTTGATACAGGCGCGCGAGAAAATCCTGGTCATCACTCAAGCCCCTGCCCCTGTAATGAGCAGACTCGTCGAATCCTTCTAAGTCGACAAACCAATTTCGGCGCACGGCCAGATTGGCTGCCGCACAGCCTCCCTGCGTCAGGGTATACTCCTGGTACTTCGCCTCCCGTTCTCGGCTTTGCAGAGTGAAGAGTGCCGAAAAGAGTTCGTATATATTTTCCGGTCGCCGCGTATCAATATTACCCGCAACTGCCGCGATCTCCTCGTCGGCGAAAGCCTCTACCAATTCGCTTAACCAGGATCGCGTCGGTAGACAGTCGGAATCAGTATTGGCAATGATTTCTCCGGTGGCCAATCGCGCCCCGGTGTTGCGTGCAATACTGACACCCTGTCTTTGTTCGCGGACTAGTTGAGCTTCAAAATCGGGATGCGTCTCGAGGAATTCCCGCGCTATAGCCGGAGACAGATCCGTCGAGTTATTATCTACCAGAATGACTTCGTATTCAGCGTAGTCCTGATCTGCCAATGCCTCGAGACACTCCGCCAGTGTCCGTTCGGCGTTGTAGAACGGCACGACCACAGATACTTTCACCTGCATCTCCTCCAAGGATACCCGAACTTATTCACTGGTCCCAATGCCCAGATATGCTTTCGTCCTTATCGCCAATCTCCTCAGCCACACGGGACATTTTGCAACCAGAATAGAAAAGATGCGGTCGTCCTGTCCATCCCAGGGATTGAAGAGTCTCAGGCCGCCACCAAATAGTATTGGGAAAAGTACTATCCAAAGAAAAGGTTGTAGAGAACTGTGAACTATATTGGCAGCGGCGATATATATAAGTGCGGACGCACTTGCCGCGCTTGCCGCAATCTTCACCAGTTCCAGCCAGGGAAAATCGTATTTCATTCTGATCAACAGAAAAGCCGTGGTTAGACCAACGCTAGAAATTTGTACCATCGCATTGGCATAACCGGCACCAATGGCTCCGTAGCGCGGTATGAGAACAAGATCGGCCAGAATATTCAAGACCGCCATAACCGCGGCCGTCACTAGGAATACATGCTGTTTTTCGCTAGAATAGAGCACCGTGGAACCAGGACGACACAGGACCGAAATCGCGCCACCAACTAGGAGAATTCTCAGGACTGGGACCGATGCCGCATAATCTGCACCGTAAAGCAAATCGATGAGCCACGGTGCCAAGACAATCGCCAGGATACAGGTGGGAAAGATCAGCAACGCCATGTACTTGGTCGAGCAGTAATACCCTCTGGTCAAGACTTCCCCCTTGTCAAAACCCTGGGCTTGCGAAAATATAGGCAGCAGTACATTAGCAATACTGATAGGGAACTGCATCAGCATATAGACAACCCCATAACTCAGCGAATAAACAGCCACTTCGGAAAAGGTGCTGTAGCGCTCCAGAAAAAACACTTCGGATTTCTGCCAGACCACAGCATCCAATACGGTCAGGCCGAAAACCGAAATATGCGCCGGGACTCGATCCGGTTGCCCGGCGAGTGCAAATCGCCGCTCGCGCCGCGCCAGTAGGCCGCAAGCGATCTCGTTACCAGGAGCAACCTCAAGACCTCGGCCGCCAAGATGGCAAGGAGTAGACCAACCAAGCCAGTGTCGGTAGCCAGCACCAGAACCAGCAGGACCAGATGGAGCAGGATATAGGCGACCTGACCACGCGTGCTGAATCCGTATTGCTGCAAGCCAGCTGCAGTGGAAGTAGAGATTCTTCCTATAGCCGTGACGACCAACAGGCAAGCCGCGCAACCGAGCAGAGCCGGCGATATCTCTTGCCACACTCCCCAAACGATCAAACTACCCGCCAGAGCGAGTGCAGCAACAAAGGCCAGCTTAACCAAAACTACATATAGCCCGCGGGCGCGACCGGTACTTGAGGCCTGGTATTCGGCGATATAGCGTATTGCGGTATTGGGCAACCCCAGACTGGCCACCAGCACCATCGTACCAACTAGCCACATCACATAGGTGTAGCGCCCGTACGGATCGGGACCCAGATAGCGCGCCAGCAGTACCGAAACAGCTATGCCGCCAACCGTCCCCACGACACTCGAAACCGTTGCGAACAGACTGTTCCTACCGAAGCTTGCGAGAATCTCCCTACCGCTCTTCTCTGACATGGGCCAGTGCCGCTACTCCCAATCTTCGCTCGATTCGTCACCTAAAGGCGCTCAAGACAAGTGTCTTAGTGTAAAGGCATGCAGTCGCGAGAACAAGATCGCAGATTCAACTCGTCAGTGCAATATCGGAAGGAGTTCTGGGAATGGTCTTTCCCAACATAAAATCGCTTGGGAGTTTGTGCTAGCAGCTAAGACCGCCCGCTAGTCCGCGCTCTTAGTGTCCCACTCGAGGGATATCGTATTTCCCGGCGCACAGTCCAACACCTCCACTGAGCGTTCTCGCCGCAGTCCGTCCGTTGATGTGCTGAGATCTAGCTCTGTGCTGGTTGTATCCGGATTATAGGCGTGGGCGATGGCCGCGTAGCGATCTCCGCCGCAGTGCAGGTACGCTCCGTGCAAATAGCCGGTGCGCGTCAGCACGTGCGCGTCCAGCGTTACGCGATGACCGTCGACATCTGTTATCCGACCGCACCCCAGTCTGGGCGTTAGATCCAACTCTAACTCCCATCTGTTGCCGCCCAATTCCCGTACCCGTTCTATGAGGTACGTGCGTCCCCGTGCAGGAGTCGTCATACGCCCACCAGGACGCGGTGCTTGCAGACCAGAAACTACCACTGTACAGGTCTCAGCATCGACCTCACATAACTGGCCCACTTGCGTTGCATTGGATTCAAACATTCTCAGCTGGCCATCTATATACAGTGATTCGGCGCCCCGTCCAACGACCTGACTTTCCTGCGGGCTCTCCCCGTCGCAGACCACGGCCAGCGCTCCGTGCAAACGAGTGCCGTCGCCAAACGCAACCTCCCCCTCCTCATTGGCCGACCAGTACAGGCGCACGCGGCGCCCACCCCGAGTGCAGAGATCGACGCCGGCTGCACTGCCCGGGCCGTCAATGCGTCGTATGCTCTTCAGCGCACTGGTGCCGAGGCGGGGTTCAAATGCCAAATCGAAGTAGGTAGTATTTCCGTCTACGACGTCGCGCTTCCATGCGAGAGTGCGAAAGGCATAACTCGATTCTTCCGGCGTACCCATAATAGCTGTTGAGCGCGCCGTGCAAGCTTGGGTATTTGGGCTGGTCCCGAGTGCGTGAATGTCGAGCCATACATCAGCTGATGCGTCAAAGGCCCAACTCCCATGCCAGTGCGTATCGTCTACGTTTGGGAGGGCGTACACATCGTCCATATAAGCCAGTGCTCTCAATTCGGGATGCGAGACAGCAGCAGACTGGCCGCGCTCGATGTGTATGCCAGCCAGCGTGCCAGCCTGCCGCGTTTGCGATATTGAGCTATCCCACTGCGGACCACAGCCCCGACACAGACGCCAGTGCTGCTGGCCGCCGCTAACGCGTGTCAGGTCGATCGCTAAGACGCCCTGGCCATCGGTTTCGACCAAGGCAATCAGACGGCGCACGCGCAGTGCCAGGCGCTCCCATTGGTGCTGGTCGTCATTCCATCTCCAGCGATCTGCCTCGACATCCAGCACTTGTACACCCGGCGCGTTGAGAACGTGCAGCAGGCGCCCGCGTCCGGCAATACCATGCCCATCTATGGTCGGATCTAATGCCCAGGCGCTGTTATGTGTGGCCCAGTGTGCTTCCCAATCGCGGATGCTGGCCCAGGATTGCGGATAGCCCAAATCGCCCAACAGTACGCCTCCGTGTGCAAAGAGCTGCACGTCGAGTAAATCCATATGGCGATGTCCTGTAGCATCGCCGTAACATATACCGAGTGCAGCGCGCTCGGGCATTTCGGAAGTGCGCATAATCGCGATGCCCACGCCGTCGTGTATGGTCATTCCGAGCTGAGGGTGGCGGCCTGTGGCAATGGTATTGCGCAGGGCAGCAAGCGTCGGATCTCCAGTAAAACGAACGGCGCGATCCAGCGTCTCGCGGTGCATAGGAGCGTGAAAAATCGGCGCCTGTAGTTGGGTCGACTCGTGCTCTGATTTGCCCAACTGAGCCGCTGAGCCGGGCGCTGAACCATCGCCAAATTGAAACCAACTCCGCCCAATCGTTGCGATTTCGATCGGTGCGCGCGCCACGCGTACAGCGCGTGGGTCGCTTAGCAGGGACGGAAAGTCTGCTTCGGTATAGCAGTGGGGATGCAGTGCGCGTAGCTGGCGCAGGTGATGCTCCAGATCGAACAATCCATCGCAGTGGATGCTGTTATAACCGCCACTTGCCTCTGGTGGCGTGCCGTCGGGAAAAAAATTATTGATGCCGAAGGTCCGCAGCCGGTCCGGGCCGGCATCGTACAGCCACTCCAGCGCATCCTGGCCGTCGCTGCGATCCAAGGCGCGCAGCAGCACCAATACGGCCTGGCTGACGCGCGGCAAATTACTCCTTGCGCCGCCATCCAGACAGCACTGCAACTGGCTGGCCAGCATTTCTTCAACCAGCGCCACAACTTCGACCGGTCCTGCAACAGACAAACCCAGAGCGCATGCCCGCTCGACCAACTCAGTGTCGTCGTTGAGGAGCGGCCATACGGCATCGTAGGCTTGAGCCAGTGTTTCGCTGATATACGGTACATCAATACAATAGCGCAGCATGCCTTTGGCGCCGAGCTGATCAACTTCCCAGTTGGGCTGGCCCCAACGCCAGGGCTTTTCCACGGCTTCGGACGGTCCGTAGCGGAACTGTGGAACAGCAGCCAGGTAAATGATCTCAACGGCGTAACGCAGCAACATCAACGAGAGCGTACGGGCGCACTGCGGATCGTAGTCCTGGCGGAGTGCTGCAGTGAGCTGGCCTATGCCCGCGCCAAAAAAACGCACTTGATCTCGAGCATAAGTGGCGGCAAAAAGAAATAGATGACCATCTTCGTTGACATAGCCATAGCCGTCATCGGCCGTATCGCCAGAGGTATAATCGCCGTTGGCCAGATCGTTGCTGGGAAACCTTGCACTGCACTTGGGGCAGGTCGAACGATAGTCAATGGGCGCATGTGTGCGCCGCCATGGATAAAAGCCGCCATGCGTGAAAATGGCCGTTCCGCACTGCGGGCAGCCCTGATGCACATTGGTAAAGTGCGCACGCGGCACTTCGGCTGGAGGCAGCTGCTGCCAGAGCATTGCATCCGATAGCGAGCACCAGTACGTAACTACCTCACCTGCGGCCGAAGGCAGCGGCTCATCGCCTAGGGTCTGCCGCTTCTTTTGCGTATCGAAACTGCAGCCCTGCGGCCAGCGCCGCGGCCATGCTCCGCGCTGCTGGCGCAGTTGGGTCAGATCACAAACCTGCACGTGGACGCTGGCGTTTTGCTCGCCCTGACGTACTGTAATCACATGGTGCCCCGCCTGCTGTGGAGCTTCTAAGTAGATGTAGTGGGCCCCGTCGCGGGGGACGTAGCGCTGGCCCAAGTGCTGCCAGGCAGGAGTTTCGATCGCGACGGGCTCTGGGCCGCCCTGCACGGGAAGGCGAAAACGACGGCCACTCAGCAACCTGGGAGGGCACCAGGGAATAGTGAGAGCGGTCATATCGATCGATTCTCGCAACATGGAAGGCACATGGTGTCAGCGTTCCTTAGGGAAATTTCCTGGTGCGATCCGATGGAGGAAAAGCACCGAAGGCCACGGGCGCGGAAGGCAGCTGCCACTCGACCCGCCCCACTGGCAGCTTGTTGCCCCACACCCGATCCGGCGGCCGGTTCTTGTCGAACAGCCGGCGGGAGGTGTCATAGCTGCCCTCTCCCGCGTCTGGCACAGGACCGTGGCAAAGTCCATTCCCGGTTCCAGACTCTGGTCGGCGCGGTGCTCCCAGATGTCGGCCCGGTCGAGGCTCAGGACCATGCGGTCCTCCTCGAACCACAACATTGCCCCGAGCTCGCCGTTGCCCAGCGGCACCCCTTCGAAGTAGGAGTCGGGCACAAAGTCGAACAGCAGGTCATGCCGGCAGACTCGGTGGTGGATACCAGCCTGACTCATTCGGTGAACTGAATGGAAAAGAGGCAGGCGGAGCGCATCTCCAGACGCAGGCGTACCGGCTCGCCCTGGAGCCGCGACAGGTCGGCGCCCTCCCAACTGATCTCGTGCACGCCGCTCTCGAGGACGCTGCTCGAGCGGTCGAAGCTGAAGCCCTCGATGGGCGCTCCTGACTGATCGGCCAGCGCCGCCCGCACCTCGCACTCGTCGAAGCCCATCTCCTCCTTGGGCACCGACTGCGGAATCGAGGCTTCGACGTCGATCAGTAGCCGGTTGCCCTTGAAGATTACCGGCCGCGTCGTGATCCGGGCCTGATCCGGACCGGCGAGTAGGCCGGCCCAGTGATCCTCGGGCAGTGTGGCCAGGCAGATCGTCATCACGTTCTCGTTGCCCAGCTTCGACGGGTTGCCGCTGTGGGCGGCACTGAAGCCGGTGTAATAGATCCAGATCTGACTGTCGTGGGTGATCGGGCCGGAGGGCATTAGGTAGCCTCCGTCGTAGCTGCCGACCTCGCCGCGCCCGAGGAAT
>MDTE01155795.1_pt1 | contig 36443 bp, 26 predicted proteins | sample 811231 | NCBI WGS metagenome assembly MDTE01 (sample SAMN05326651, study PRJNA326480) | marine metagenome | isolation source: seawater | place: Indian Ocean: Red Sea | collected 2010 | reverse complement strand
GAGGGAGTAATATCTAGAGCTAATGAATTGTCCGGTGTACTTCTTGGATATGATGTCAACGAAATGACAACAATGCAGTTGTCGGATGTACTAATTGCTTCTCCACCAGTTGTAGATACTATACATAAACACCTCAACGAAAACAAAAACTATAGTAGTCCTTCTATAACATTAATCCGTCGAGATGGACAAGAAATCAATGTATTTCTCCGATCAGTACCAATATATGACAATGAAAACAATTTGTCCGGTGGATTAATTGCAATAAATGACAATAGTGCACAACAAGCAATGAAGGCTAAAACACAACATCTAGAACAGAGAGCTCTCCTAGGTGATTTATCAGCAATATTTGCTCATGAGATACGAAATCCACTTAATGGCATTAGTACTGGATTACAGTACTTACAGATGCAATTACAACATAAAGATCCGCTACAAGAAACTGTTGAATCTATTCTAGAAGAAGCTGTTAGAATCAACAGATTACTAGAAGACATCCTATTAATTGTAAAACCAACTGAACTAAAAATTGAAGGTATATCAATTAAAGATTGTCTAAATAGTATAGCGGAAAGGTGGAGAGAACGATTGTCAAGTCGAAACATATCAATAAATATAGAGCATGTAGCAAATACTCCTTTGGTACTTGCAGACCAAATTCAAATAGAGCAAGTAGCTACTAATCTTATATCTAATGCAATGCATGCCATGGAACCAGATGGAGGTGCTATCACAATTAGCATTCAACCATTATCGCAAGAAATAACTGAAATGAGAGGAGACCATGTTTCAATTAACATAGCAGATACTGGACCAGGTATGACACAAGAAGTAGTAGACCGAATATTTGACCCATTCTATACCACCAAACAATCAGGAACTGGTTTAGGATTGGCAATCGCACAAAGAATCATTACTGCTCATAGAGGCACAATAACAGTACAAAGTTGGCCGACAGTCGGCACTATTTTTACTATAATACTACCAGCTGCAACTTAATAGGAGTAAAAAGATGAGTACAGTACTTATAGTAGAAGATGAACCAACCCCTAGGAAGTTCATCACTAAAATATTATCAAAACATGGATACGAAACTATAGAAGCTGAAAATATTAATATAGCTCACAAAATATTAGATCAGGATGCTGCTGATATAGTACTTCTCGACATAAAATTGCCAGACGGTAATGGACTAACTCTACTTGACAGAATTAATCAAGAAAACCCAAGTCTACCAGTTATAGTAGCCACTGGATACGGTGATATAGATACAGTAGTAGATGCAATGCAAAATGGTGCTTTTGACTTTATGGCAAAACCCATCGACGCAAAACGACTCATCAAATCATTAGAAAATGCTAGTGATCAGGTAAAACTCTATCGAGAATTATCACAGTTACGTCGTGAAAGATGGTCAGATAAATATTGGGTACCCAGCTCATCAAAATCTATGGACACAGTTAATGAACTGGTTGCACGAGCTGCCCCTACTCGTGGGAACGTACTAATTACTGGAGAAACTGGTACTGGAAAAAGTTTAGTTGCTAGCCTATTACATGCTCAAAGTCCTAGATCGAAAAAGGCTTGTGTCACTATAAATTGCGCAGCTATATCTGACCACATGTTAGAGAGTGAATTATTTGGACATGAAGCTAACGCATTTACTGGGGCAGGCCCAAAGAGAAAACTAGGTTTAATGGAAGTAGCTGATGGTAGCACACTATTTCTTGATGAAATTTCAACCATGAAAGCTGATTTACAAGCAAAATTATTAAGAGCATTGGAAGAACGGGTCCTTCGTCGAGTAGGAGGAACAAAAGAAATAGCAATTGATATCAGATTAATAACTGCTACAAATAAAAACATAACTGATTTAATATCAGAAGGCGAGTTTCGAGAAGATTTATATTATCGTTTGAATGTAGTAGAAATAATAATGCCATCATTAAGAGATAGAAAAGAGGACATACCTGCTTTAACAGGAGCATTTATACAGAGTCTATCTCCAGATTACGGTAACCAAGTGACCGGTGTAACTCCACGAGCTATGGAAACATTATTGAAACATCAATGGCCTGGCAACATAAGAGAACTTAAAAATACTATTGAACGATCACTCTTACTCTGCGATTCTGATCAAATAGGTATTGCGCATTTACCTGAAGAAATCAAAAAGTTAAATAACACCAAAACTAAACGGAAAAAAAGCTAAATCTTATAACTTAGGCACAATAATTGCACCATGTAAATCATTGCCTAAATATATTGAGGCCAACTATGTCTATTACTCCAGAAAATATTCGTATCATAATACCTATTATTGCACTAATGTTTAGTGCAGTGTTCCTCATTGCTGGTCTCCGCAAATTATTAGCAAAGGAATACACACCATCCGCTAAAGCACTAGCCAGTCAATCTGCTCGCATTGGACAAAAAGGACTGCGACAAAACGTTAGCAGCATTAGCCAAACAGCATCCAGTCTACTCAATTCAGTAAATCAACTAGTACGTACATCTGCGGGTGTAGGTGCTTTTCTAGTGCTGGTAGGCTTATTTTTTATGGTATCAGCATATTGGGTCGTGAAATAATACAACCTGATGCTTAGTACGTATCAGGTTACACAACAAATCACAAATACACTGTCCGAACCAACATGTTCAGAAGTATTAAGAAGGCTGCGAACATCACAGCATATGCTATATGCTTGCCAACAATCAGGGGTTTTGAACCACTTACTCCATTTTGATGATTCTTCACAACTCACTAATTGGCAAACTGGAATACTTGGATTACGTACAATATCTTTTCTTATCCCAGAATCATCTCCTGATCCTCTAATCTGGTTAACCAAGACTGTGCAGGGTAGAGAAAGATTACATAATGCATATACAGATTTATATGGTGGAGTTCATCCGCCGCAATCAGAAAACACAATAGACACTTTAATCAGAGCAACAGAATCAGCAGTCGCATTAAATCAAGAACTAAATCAAAGTAATGGTGAATATACTCGCATACTACAGGAAGCTTCTACTAATCCTAAGTTATGGAGATTACCACTGACTTGTCTCTATGGTCTAACAAACACAAAAAACACATTTATAGAAAAAATACTTTTAGAAGACAAATTTGCATTAGCCGAGCTTGCTATAGAAATACTAGATTCTAATGAAACAATAGACTCACAAATACAAATTGTAAATCATTCACTAGATAAATTGTCAGTAAATTCCTGTCTACAAATTGCAAAAGCCATAAACAATCTCTCCAATCCCAACTTGCTTCCTTTGCAACAATCATTAATGATTGATTATTCTAATGAATTAACCAGTCTGACTGATGAAAATGCTAACTTACCAGAATTATCAGATTCAATAAGTAAACACACTACATATAGTCTTTTAGAAATTGAAACCAATTCCGAACAATCTATAGGTAAATTAGCAAAAACATTACAAGCTTCACAAGACTTTACAACCAGATTATCAATAGTTTTAGGAAAAGCTGCGCTCAAAAACCAAGATGCTGTCAGTGCACTCGCAGCATTCGAACAAGCAAAAATATTTGGTGGTGAAACCTCAGAGATATCTGTACTAATTGCAGAAGCCAAAGTAACTCTCGGAATGTATACAGAGGCAATTGAAATTCTTAGCAATATGGAAAATCAAATCCCAAAAGGCGAACTAGTTTTAGCTAGAGCATACTATCAAAATGGGGATCTGGTATTAGCTGCTAAAACTGCATCATCCATAATATCATCACTCGATACTCCATCTGATCTATATGAATTAGCAACTATATTAAGCGATAATCATTCACATGAAGAAGCAATTAAAGCACTAGAGAAAGCGATACCATCTTCCAAATACCCATCATACTTACTATCCAAACTATCACTTGAATTATTAGAAGTTGGACGGATTAAAGACGCACGAACATCTGCTTATGAATCTGTATCACTAGATTCAACTTCACTAACAAATAAAGAAATCCTGGCAAAAACATTTGAATACGAAGATGAAGTCGTATCAGCAAATTATGAACAAGCATTGATGCAGTGGGAAAATTCCTTAAAGATAGACCCACACAATGCAAATGTTCAACTCCAATACGCTAAATGTGCTCTCAAATCTAATGAACCCAAAAAAGCACGAGACGAATTATTAAAGATAATAGAAAATAACTCAATAGATGCAAGTTCTGTAATAGAAGATCGCAACTACCTCGGAGAAGCCCATACGTTATTAGCAAATTCCCTAATAGTTTTAGGTGAGGTTGAAACAGCTAGTAGTCATTTTCAAAAAGCCACACAAATTGCTCCTCAATCACCAACACCATGGATTGCAATTGCATCTTTCCATTCAAGTCAGGAAGAATACGATAGAGCATTTAGTGCTCTCAAATCTGGCATTTCATGTATTGATGAAAACAATACAAAAGCAAAATCAGATTTACTACTTGAAATTGGGAAACTACAATTACTTACAAATGACAATGAAGGCGCAATAAAATCTCTACAAGAATCATCCCATCTACAACCTGATAATAGCCACATTCATCATGAATATGGAAAATCATTATTAAATAATCAACGACATGAAGAAGCAATAGAATGCCTAAAATTTGCTTCTCAAATTAGTCCATCAAAAGGGTTAATATGGGAAGATCTTGGAACAGCTTACGAGCAAAATGGTGATATATCTTCAGCAATAAAATCACTACAAAGAGCACAAACTACTGGAGTAGATTCAGAACATTTATCAAAACGCATAGGATTACTTGCATTACAAACAAATGAATATGATTTATCACTAACAAATCTTAAAACAATCGTTTCAAACGATAGCACTGATACAAATGTTTTAGCATCATATGGGTACGCATTGGAAAAAACCTCAAAATGGGATGAAGCTATTGAAATATACAACAAAGCATTAGACGTATCACCAAATAATATTGATCTTATTGTCAGATTGGCTACATGCAATGTTGCTCTAAATGATTACAGTTCAGCAATTGAATTACTTAAACCTATAGCCGAAACCAACAAAGACAACATTGAATTACAACAAATAACAGCAACTGCTTATATCAATTCAAAACTATGGTCTGAAGCTTTGCCGTTTCTTGAACAAATTATCATACTTTCACCGGATAACACTCTATTTATCAAACAAACAGCATTAGCTTTGTCAAAAATCAACAAAGAACAAAAAGCAATAGAATTATTACATCGAGCTAGCGCCCTTGACCCTGATGATGCTAATACTCATAGCGACTTATCAATGCTTTATCAAAAATCTAATCGCTGGATAGAAGCCAAAAAAAGCGCAGAAATAGCAATAAGTCTTGATCCAAGCAATGCAATATTCCAAAAACAATTGGCTGATTGTCTTTCTGCCCTTGGTGAAAGTCAATTAGCTATTGATACACTAAATACTGCAATCACAAATGATCCTACAAATATACATATATTACATTCCTTAGGAGAAGCACAATACAATGCTAAGCAATTTAAGCATGCCTATGAAAGTTTTATTAAGGCTTCCAATACAGTACAATCAAACCACAAAAAAAATAAAACTCTAAAAGCCATTTACCTAACAAGAGCTGGAGATGCTCTAATGTCGCAACAACAAAAACCTCAAGCCATATCCATGTGGCAAAAAGCACTACTTGAAGACCCCGAAAACCTAGAGCTTCAGAAAAAATTAGGCAAAGCTTTGATGTCACAAAATAGATATGAAGAAGCTAGCATAGCATTTGAAAATGCCATTGAACATAGTAATAAGAGCTCTACAGCCATACTAGGTGCTGCTGAGGCAGCAATGGCTTCTGGTGAAAAACACCGAGCATACAGACATCTCAAAAACATGGGTATAGACGGATTAAAAGATGCAGATGACTATTATAAAGCTGGTCTTTTACATTTCCAATTAAACAATTATGATGCTGCTATAGCTGCTTTGAAAATCTCAGTAGATTTAGAACCTGACAAAGCACTCTATAGATCAATGTTAGCTAGAATATTTGGATTAACTAACAATATACTTGGAGCAACTAATGAGGCAGAAATAGCCTTAAGTCATAGCACAACTGATATAGATGTGCTCACCAATACAGGTATAGCTCTCTTACATAGCCAAAAACACGAACTAGCTCTGAAATCCTTCTATCAAGCTGTAGATTCAATTGATGTAGATGCAAAATCATTGTTATCTATAGCAACAGCATTAATTGAACACCAAGAAAAAAAGAGATTGTATGAGAAAAAAGACTATAGATCTAAAGAAGAAAAAGAAATAGTTTCTAAATGCTTAGACGTCTTAACTAACATAGGTTGTGATCCCCTTATACTACAAGAATGGTTAGCTAGAGCTCAATCTCTAATTGGTGATGTAGACACTGCTATTCCAGCACTAGAATTAGTAGCAGATCAGACTAGTAATCCAGAAGTTTATTGTTCACTAGCTACATCTTATCGTATCAGTGGACAAATGACAAAAGCTGAAGAATATATCAGATGGATATTAGATAGATATCCTGACCACATAAATGCAATTCTAGAAATCAGTAACATATATGCATTAAACAAGGATTATGAAAATCAAATTGACTGGCTAAAACGAGCCATAGAGTTATCTAACAATAATGCTGTACCCCATTATATGCTTGGTAAAGCTTATCTAATTTTGAATGATCTAGATCATGCGATAAAATCACTAGAAATGGCAATCAAAATAGAACCTGGACATTCAACGTGGCATTTTGAAATAGGACGTTTATACCAAGAAACAGAAAAATCGGAAACTGCCTTGTCTCACTTCCTTCAAGCAGTACAACTCTCTAAAGAACAAAGGATAGATAATTCATTAAGTTTAGAATATCAAATTCAACTTGCAAGATCATATTTTGCCGATGGTGATTTTGATGCTGCCCGCACACAATATGATGAAGCACTAACACAAAATCATCTTCAAGATGATTTATTAACTGAATCCGGAATAGTTTGCATGCATCAAGGTGATACCAAATCAGCATTAGATAGATTTGAACAAGCACTCACTCTATCGCCTGCAAACATCAAAGCTCTTGAAGGTGCACTGGAAGCATCAAGAATACTTAATGACACACAAAAGTCAGAAAGTTATGCGCTAAAATTACTCAAACAATCTCCTGATAATGCTATTGCATTGACAACGCTAGCAGAACTATACACCTTACAAGGTGACACAAAAAATGCGATGGTATCCATTAATCACGCTATAGACAATACTACTGAACCAGGTCCTATGATTTTGAAAAAAACCAACCTGCTCATATCTTCTTCAAAACATGCAGAAGCTCTCACATATCTAAAATCTCACATGGACTCTCTAACAACATATCATGATGCATGGGAAACTCTAGGGGAACTCAATGCGCAAAAAGGTAGCATACAGGACAGTATTCAAGCTTATTCTAAAGCAATAGAACTAGCGCCTCTACATTTTCATTGCCACGCACGTATTGCAGAATTATATATTAAAAACAAAGATTTAGATAAAGCGATGGTAGCTATAGACAAGGCAATGAAACTACAAAACAACGATAATGAAAATTCTATCCTACATGAACTATTAGGTCATATATTTACAGAACGTCAACAATACGATAGAGCATATAAATCTTATTCTAACTCTATCAGACTAACACCAAATAACGCCAAGTTATATTTAAATGCTGGTTTAGTGCTGAAGAAGCTTAAAGAGTATTCTGAAGCACTCTCAATGTTTAAAAAATCAGTAGAACTAGATCCAAAAAATGTTACAGCTCACAGACAACTTGCTGCTGTATCAGCCTTAGGATTAATAAGCGGAGAAACTGAAATCTAAACTTACTACACGAAATCATATATATATATATCAATTAATTATCTTGGCACAATCCTTGCACTTCAGATTGTGTGATAAACCGCTATCAAATCATTAGTCTTATTGAAGCATCATTTAAGACAAAAAAAACAGACTACGCTATAAAGCTAGCACGATCATGGATACATGCTTCTCCTAATGATTTCTCGATTAACTTACTACTTTCCAAAGCACTATTCAAAACTAAACAGGTAGATGAAGCATACAAAATACTAGCAAGATTATCTGTAATTGATCCTGAAAATATATTAGTTTACAAGTTACTTACTAAAGTATGTAAAGAGTTAGGCGATTCTGAAAACATGAAACTTTCTGAGGGAATACTTAATGTTCTACAAGGAAATTCACTACCTAGAATTCCTTGGCTAGTATCAACAAGAGAAAGTTTTACAGCAATTAACAATAAGCAATGGGAATTAGCAAGAGAATCCAGCGAACGTGCACTACAGGCTAATCCCATATCAGCTTTACCTGCCTTATTACTAATAAAAAGTCATTGGCTGTCTGGAAATCCAGATTTAGCATTCCCATTAGCACAAGGTTTTCACGCAAGATGGCCTGAATGTATAGCTATAAATCTATGTCTTGCAGAAGCACTGTTACAAACAGGAGATTACACAAAAGGAGTAGAGATCCTCCATGAATTAGTCAGTCTTGACCCAGCAAGAGAAGTAGTTGATAGATATTGGCAAAGAGATCACTCATATAGACCAATTTGGCCACCAGAGCCTAGTGTAAACCATCCAGGGCCTATTCCAACAGATATAGCTGCTATCTTAGGAATAAATCAATTAGAGGATACAAACAAACAACATAACAACTATAGTAATCATCAGGTTATCACTAATGCTATAGCACAAGATACACCTCTACATTATGAGATGATTGAGAGTGCAAATAAAAACATATATTCTGAAATGCATGATTTATATGAATCAACAGATTATCAAACCGATAATAACAAAATAATTAATGATTCATATAATGCAACAGTACTATCTACAACAGATAACAATATATCAACTTCTAACATCGTAAATCAAAATGATTATCAAAAAAACAAACCAAACAAACTAGCAATCAACATTAATGATAAATCCCATATAGAAACAAATGAACTCCATGAATCTATAGAAGCATCCCTCTCTACACCTCAAATTGCAAATAACGTAAAAACTAATAACAAATTATCTACTCACAAACGCAGTTTAGGTAGTACCCCGGTACACATCATTATTACATGTGTCCGGCCATTAGTACAACAATTTGGTACAAAAGGTGCTGAAAAAATACTTACACTGACTAGATTGTTATCAGAAACAAGATCTCAAACACTTAGAATACAATCAGAAGTGATCTTACCTGATGTTCCTGAAAACATGGCAACTTTTGATATACCTACTATTTCAAATAATGATTCATCGTCAATAACAAATGTTATCAAAAGCATAAGTACCTATTTAGAAAAACTCAACAAACACATAGAGTCTATTCTTATAATAGGTGGAGATGAAATCATACCATTTCATCGGTTACCTAATCCTACTGATGATCACGATAGTGATGTGCCTACTGACAACCCATATGGAACAGATGATAACAACTATTTTGTTCCTAAGTGGCCTGTTGGAAGATTACCATCACATGCAGATTCAAATTCTGAATTCCTCGAGACTATAATACTAAACACAATTAATGCACATAAAAAACCAGTAATCAAGATGCCATTTTTTTACGATTGGTTAAAATGGATATTTCCATCCTGGCAGCCTGGAAAATCCCAACAAAATAATCTGGGCTACAGTGCAGACATATGGCTCGACGCATCTTTAGAAGTCTTCAACGATATAGGCAACAGAAAAAAACTAATCAGCAGTCCTCCTATAGAATCTCATACCTTCCCAATAGAACGTCTAAAAAATACTTCTGATCTATTTTATTGTAATTTACATGGCCTTGAAAATGCGCCGGAATGGTTTGGAGAAAGCACATCATTTGCTAATCCAACATCACAATACCCGGTAGCATTGAAACCATCTGACATTATAAATAATAGTCATACTCCTAATATAGTATTTACTGAAGCGTGTTACGGAGCGAATATATTAAATAAGCAAAGTGCAGATGAAGCACTTTGCTTACACTTTATGAATTTAGGTAGCATTGCAGTAATTGGCTCAACGCGAATAGCATATGGTGCTTTAGGAACACCATTAATCGGTGCAGACTTAATTGGCAAATTTTTCTATTCACATCTAAACAAAGGTATTCCAATCGGAGAAACTTTAAGAAGATCTAAAATAGGTTTAGCACAAACAATGAATTCTCGACAAGGTTTTCTTGATGGAGAAGATCAAAAAGCACTACTAAGTTTTGTGCTTTTTGGTGACCCCCTACTTAAAGGCCCAAAAATGATCCCTAATAATAGTCTTGGACTACCAAAATCAATACAAATACAAGCATCTCATGTACACAATATACAGGCTGCATGCGCTAAAAGTCATAATGCCTGTACTAAAGCAATGGATAATCCAGAAGCATTAGAACAAGTCAGAGCAATGGTGTCACACTATCTACCTGGTATGGAAAACAGTGATTATTCTGTAAGAAAACCACATATAGGTTGTGACGGGAATGATCATTCCTGTATAGCACAACATGCACATAGTAAAACTATAACTACCGATTTAGATCAGCTCATCTATTCAACCAAACGTGTGATTAATTTTAACAATCATCAAAACAAACAGTATGCTCATGCTACCGTACACAACAAATCAGGAAAAATAATCAAACTTGCTGTATCAAGATAAAACTAACAAATAAATTCATGTCTAAATCCAATAAACCATCACCGATTCTATCAACAGCCAAACAAGATACTGGTTTAGGATTTCATTTCTTTCCAGACTCACTACATTACAGTTCAAATGACATAGAATACTGGCTACCTGAACTACAAAATCTTGGTGCCAATTGGATCACATTACATGCTGAAACAAACAGATCAATTCCTGAAACTTTTCTATCGCCCCTATTACAATCAAATATAGAGCCCATAATACATATCAAAAACAATTATATAGACCATTTGGATACAGATATACTTACCAGTATCATACATGCATATGCTAACTGGGAAGTTAAATATGTATGTATATATGACTCCCCAAATATGCGTCATGCTTGGAAGCCAGGTGAGTTTGATCGCAAACATCTAGTTGATCGCTTTCTAGATCTATGGATTCCAATTGCCATGATACAACTAGATTGTGGTCTATCTCCAATTCTCTCTCCGCTCCATCAAGGCGGAACATATTGGGACACATCATTTCTAAGCAGCGTACTTACAGAACTTGTGAACAGAAAACACACCACTATTATAGACAACCTCATATTGGCAATATATGCAATGGCAGGACCGTATGCAGCAGATTGGGGCAGAGGTGGAAACTTAGCCTGGCCAGCATCTAAACCTTATTTGACTCCATCAGGATCACAAGATCAAACTGGCTTTTGGTCATTCAATTGGTATGCTGAAATAATGGAAAATATTTTAGGAGAAATTAAACCAATGATCATGATCGCAGGCGGTGCACGAAAAAGTGAGATTGATCTTAATACAAAACAAACTAAAAATATTGCCTGGCATACAACTTGCAATTCTACAATAGCACACGCAATGATATCTAAACATTTGCCAGAATACTTAATGAATGTAAATTATTGGCTGCTCACATCAACAACAGATGATCAGTATGCAGAAGATGCATGGATATTACCTGACAACACATTTACTGCTCCAGCTGCTACAGAACTTAGATCAATTATTATGAAACATGCTCCTAATATAGCAACACTAGGAAAGGAATATCTCGACACCTTACATCACAAAAAAAATATTAATCACTATATATTGTTACCAAAATTTGAATGGGGCTTGTCCGATTGGCATTGGAATATAGCTGGACCAATAGCAAGAGAAAATAATGCTTGTTGTGGTTTTTCTGTAAAAGAAGCTGCCTTAGCAAATACAGTTACACTTATAGGCGACAACAATGAAATTAGTACCAACATAGAAAATAAATTGAAAAATTCTGGTTGTCAAACAATAAGAATTAATCAGAGATCAATAGACACAAATATAAATTATCCTACATTCATAACCAACAATTGATATGACCAACAGTACCAATAACAAAAATATTTATAAGGATAACCCACCTATAATAAAAACAATTGGATTAGGTGGTGCCGGATCAAATGCAATTGATCGAATGATCCAATTTCAAATTGATGGAGTAGATTTTATAGCTGCTAACACTGACAAGCAAGCATTAAATCTAAGTGAGGCCAACACAAAACTATTATTAGGTAAAGATTTTACAAAAGGTCATGGTGCTGGTGGCGATCCATTCATTGGAGAGACAGCTGCACATGAAACCCTCAACGAGTTATCAGAAATAATAGAAAATACTGACATACTATTTATAACATGTGGAATGGGTGGAGGAACAGGTACCGGTTCAGCACCTGTAGTTGCTGAAATTGCACAAGATTTAGGTGTTATTACCGTTGCAATAGTTACAATGCCATTTAATTTTGAAGGTAATCACAGATACAGTACTGCTATACAAGGTGTCTCAATATTACAAAATCACTGCGATACGTTAATAACAGTACCTAATGAAAGACTGCTGCAAATAGTTCCACATAATGTAACACTGGATGTTGCGTTTCGAATGGCCGACGATATACTACGACAGGGAATTCAAGCAATTAGTGAAATCATATTAAAGCCAGGACTAATTAACGTTGATTTTGCAGATGTTCGCATGTTGTTGCACAAGTCAGGAGGTGCTGTAATAGCTATTGGACAAGGAAGAGGTAATAGTGCCACAATGGATGCGGTCAGGTCAGCACTGCATCATCCTCTACAGGATATATCAGGAATGAATTATGCCAATGGACTACTTGTACATTTCACTGGAGGACATGAACTACCAATGTCACATATACAACAAGCTATTAATGAGATACGTGCATCAATAGGTCCTAGTGCACAAGTTACCTTAGGAGCAACAGTTGAAAAACATCTAAAAGATAAAGTCCAAATAATACTAGTAGCAACTGGCGTAGGTGGACACGTGTTAGACCATGTTATTGATGAACTTCCATCTAAAACGAATCACATACAGATTACTGAAACGACACACAATCAACAAAACTTAGAAAGTATCGATGAAATGCAACAAGTTTTCTCTAAATACCAAACAGTACAACACAACCTAGATACACCAGCCTTTCTTAGACGCAACAAGATCATAGATAAAAACAAAACTGAATTTAAATAAAAACACAATCATGTCATTACAATCTAATAAAATACGATCTATATCAAAGAAAGTTTACAAGAAATTCCCAGATCTCAAAAATGTGACCCCAACAATAGTAGAACAATCTCTGCCAAATGTTGATAATTCAAAAGATACTAACCCAACATCACATTATCAGATCACATACAAGAGTATTGCACAACTACCTGATGGAAATACTATGAATAAAATAGTTAAAGTATTAGCCAATAGCAACGGAAAAATTATAAAAATGTCACTATCCAAATGACACAAATAATATCAATAATGTAAAAGCACATGATAACCAAATCAATAGTAAATGCGATAGAAATTACACTGTTAACTCTGTCAACTAGATGGATACAAAAAACATCAAGTATATTTAATGCTCTAACGCTACCGATAGCATTAAAGCTTATAACATTGTGGATCACATTATTCCTAGCTAGCTGTGCAATTTCATTTATATTAACCATATATTTGCGCTAACATGCGAAATTACACAAATTTACCTAAAACATTCCTAATTATATCTTCAATAGTGTTCATTATATTAGGTGCATGTGTTGGTTCCACATCTGCACTAAACACTGAAATCAATTTGCCCAGTCCAATATCTAAAATTAACATTTTACATCAACTACATAGTACCAAATCAAAATCAGTAGACAATTACCTAATAGTCGGAATAAATCCACAAGATGCTCAAATCAAAACTGAATTAGTATCTGCATGGCTACTTTCATTTAATAGCAACTATACTAAAATATATCTGCAAGGATTCCCTATTACACCAACACTAGTAGAACAATTCACACTATCGCCAGATACTTTAATAAAATACATCGAAACACTCACAGACAAAAACATTTCCGCTAATTTTACACTTACAAGTAAACAATTCATGTGGATCATTAATGAGATAGGAGGCATAAAATTATCTAATAAAGATTCGAACGGTCAAACAGCATATACATATATTTATTCAGCAAACGAACCAAATACTACTACCATGAGGCAAGCTGAAGTACTACAAGAAATGATAAATACTTTAGAACATCCAACCACACAGTTTAATATCAATAAGTACAAAAATTATTTACAACCAGCTGTATCTTCAACAATTGACATAAAAACCATTATCGATAATTTTTTTCCCATTAATTCTAAACAAATCCATGTCAATGTTATCTCAACACAAAATTAAAGTGTACAAATCTCCAAGAAACCTCTCCAAATAAATAGTTTCAATTTGCTAAAAATCAAATATAATAATTAGATAAATACTCCAATGGAGACAATCACATGGACAATGATATAACACTGGGAATTATAGGTGGAAGTGGCCTATATGACATACCTAGCTTAACTAACAAAACTGAATTCTCAATAGAAACACCATTTGGTTCTCCAAGTTCAAAGATACTAACTGGTACAATAAATAACCAAAAAGTAGCATTTCTCACAAGGCATGGACCTGGTCATATAATTCCTCCTTCCAAAATCAATTACAGGGCTAACATATATGCGCTCAAACTAGCTGGAGTTAAAAGAATCATATCTGTAAGTGCTGTCGGATCACTCAAAGAAAATCTAGCTCCAGGTCATATTGTCATTCCGGATGGTCTATATGACAACACATCTAATAGAATAAAAACTTTCTTTAATGATGATATAGTTGCACATGTTGATGTAGCAGACCCTTTCTGCAAGCAGTTATCTAGTATGTTAGCTAATGCAGTTAAACCAACAGGTGCTAATTTACATGAAGGTGGAAGTTTTATAACTATTGAAGGACCAAGATTTAGTACCAAAACTGAAAGTAATACTTTTAGAAGTTGGGATATGAGCATTATTGGTATGACTACAAGTCCTGAAGCGTTCTTAGCCAGAGAAGCAGAAATTTGTTATTCTGTAATGGCTCATGTGACTGATTATGATGTCTGGCATGAAAGTGAAACACCTGTAACAGTTGACATGGTAATAAAAACACTGCAAGAAAATACAGACATTGCTACATCAAGTTTGGAAAATTTAGCTAAAACACTATCTGAAACACCTGATCAAACTTGTAAATGTCATACGGCTCTATCTGATGCTATCATTACAAAAATCAACAAAACAACTAATACAAATACGCACAACAAACTAAGATTACTAATAGACAAATATATTCAAGATTCCTTCGAATAAACATCATCAACGATTATGAAGCATTTCAATCGCACAAATAGAGAATTAATTCTATTGTCAATAGGAATCATATTTGTAATATTATCATCAATTTCACTGTACCTCTCACGAATGTATCAACAAATTGATGCTCAATTCATTACTTTGTTTGGTACTTCAATAATCACATGGATCATACTATCAGTAATTGGTCACTTTGGACTTAATGTAATAAATCCATTTAGAGACACTATTATTTTTCCAATCATAGCTACCTTAAGTGGCATAGGTCTAGTGACAGTGTGGCATCTACAAGGTATATATGCTATTAGGTATACCATATGGTATATAGCAGGCATAATTTGTATGTTAGCGTCAATAAAATGGTCAAATACTATTAAATACATTCAACAACATCCTTATTTATCTTTATTCATTGGTATTTTACTAACCGCCCTAACTCTACTAATTGGAGTTAGTCCTAGCAACAAAGGTCCTACCTTATGGTTAACACTCTTGCCATTTGACATAATAAACCATAAAATATATTTCCAACCATCTGAATTACTCAAAATACTCATTATAACCTTTCTAGCTAGCTATCTTTCCAGTCAGCGTACTGCTCTAATTTTGAAACACACAAAATATAAGCTAATGTTTCCTTTAGCTTTTCTCATACCTATGATAACGATATGGCTATTAATCACATTCATGGTAATTATTCAGGGTGATCTAGGAGCCGGATGGATAATATATTGCACATTTATAACTATATTGTTCGTACGCACACAACAAAAAAAGTATATGATTTATGGAGTGGTATTATTTATACTAGCAGTGTGTTTTGTCTATTTATATTCCGATTTGGTAAAAATTCGAATCCATGGATGGTTAGAGCCCTGGCTCCAAACAGGCACAAATTTCTATCAAATAACCCAAGCATGGTTATACATGTCTAATGCTGGTCTAATTGGATCCGGAATAGGTTCAGGACAATCGCAGTACATACCTCTTGCCCATTCAGATTTTATATTTGCAAGCATTGTATCTGAATGGGGACAAATTGGAGGATTATTCGTAATACTGTTATTATTGATTCTACTACATAGGATTTTCAGAACAGCTCAATTATTAAAGTCAAACTCATTTAATGCACTATTAATATCTGGTATAGGAATATTAATTCTCATACAATCAACAATAAATATAGGAGGCATACTCCGTATTTTACCAATAACAGGAGTGCCATTACCGTACGTAAGTTATGGAGGCACATCTATGGTATTATCTTATATGACCATTGGATACATAATATCTAAAACAAGATTATTACTATAACCTGACTGTATGCCACAATCAACATATATGTGTTCCAACCGGACCGAATAAGTAAAGATCATCATATACGTTACATTTCCAGCAAATCCTACATAACGTTATTTCTATTCAACAATAAGGTTCACTACTTTACGTTTTCCTACTTGTAGTATCTTACTTCCTGGATCAGTTATATGATGATGAATATCAACAATTCTAGAACCGTTCAACTTTACTGCCCCTTGACTTATTAATCTTCGGGCTTCTGACTTACTTTTAGCAAATCGACAAACCACCAATATATCAACTATACCATCATCAATATTAATCAGCCTATCTTCTATATTATCAGGCAAATTACCAGAACCAAACACTGCTGCAAAACGCTCGCGCGCATCTCTAGCCTTTTCCAAACCACAAAATATCTCAGTAATTTCTGAAGCCAATGTTATCTTAACATCTTTTGGATGAATATTTTCAGACGCCATTTCATTCTCAATATCTCTGATTTGATCAGGACTAAATCTAGTAGCAAGTCTAAAATAAATGCCCATAGCATCATCTGGAATACTCATAATTTTACCGAACATATCATCTGCAGTAGTAGCAATAGGGATGTGATTACCCATACTCTTAGACATACGTTGTTCACCATCTGTCCCAGGCAATATACTGAGTACAATACCCACTTGAGGTTTAAGACCCATCATTTGCTGCAGTTTCCTACCAGCTACTATAATATTAAACAACTGATCAGTACCACCAACCTGAACATCAGCCTTCATTGCCACAGCGTCATACCCCTGCATAAGAGCATAAAAAGTTTCGTGTAAATAAACAGGTTCATTATTGGCAATCCTATTGGCAAAATTATTACGAGACAAAAATTGCTGTATTGTAAAATTCTGTGCTAGTCTGATAAGGTCAGAAAAACCTAACTCGTTCAACCATTTGCTATTGTACCTAATTTGTGTTGAATTACTATCTAAAATAGTATATGCCTGCTCAGCAAATGAGGAAGCATTAATCCTAACATCATCTTCATTTAGAATAGGCCTTGCTTTATTTTTGTCGGACGGATCACCAATTAAAGCAGTTGAGTCACCTATAAGGAAGGTAACTTCATGGCCAAAATCCTGAAATTGTCGCAACTTACGCATTGTAATAGTATGACCAAGATGCAAATCTGTAGCAGTTGGATCATATCCGCAATATACACGCAAAGGTCTATTTTCTTTCAAGAGAGTAAACAACTCACGCCTCATAGACTTTTCTAAAGTATGATCACCGTATTCTGTACCTTGCATTAATATTTCTAACTGCTTTTCAATGTTCATTTAGTTACCAATAGTCAACTTTTGCTCATTATAGCAATCTATACTCACGTTGTCACTCTCAAATAGTTGTCGTATAATCGCTACTAATTCCACAGGACAAAACTTATGAGAACCGGATTCAAAATTAGACAGGATTTTATTGAATATTTTGAAACACAAAAACACACAATTGTTCCATCATCTTCTTTGGTTCCTCTCAAAGATCCATCATTATTGTTCACCAATTCCGGCATGGTCCAATTCAAAGATATATTTCTCGGTAACGAAATACCTTTACACAAAAGAGTAGCAAATTCTCAAAAATGTATACGCGTAGCAGGTAAACATAATGATCTAGATGATGTTGGACGGGATGGAACCCATCATACATTTTTTGAAATGCTTGGTAACTGGTCTTTTGGTGATTACTACAAAAAAGAAGCAATATCCATGGCTTGGTATTTGCTCACCAATACTTGGCAAATACCCCCTGAACACCTATATGCAACAGTATTTAAGGACGAACAGGATAAAATCGATGCAGACGAGGAAGCAGCAACAATTTGGAGAGAACAACCCGGATTCATTAAGAACAATCTATTTTATAAAGGCAGACATGATAATTTCTGGGAAATGGCAGATACTGGCCCATGTGGACCATGTTCTGAAATACATATAGACCTATATCCAAACAAAGGACCTGTAAACAGTCAAGTAATTGACAGCAATCGCTTCGTAGAACTATGGAACTTAGTATTTATTCAGTACAATCGTATTAACAACAAAACTCTGGAAAACCTACCTACCTCACATGTTGATACTGGAATGGGACTAGAGCGAATTACATCTATCTTACAAAAATCAAAATCCAATTATCATACTGATTTATTTTGGCCTACAATACTTGCAACACAAAAATTAACAAAACATAATGATAAACAAAGAGATGAATTTTTCACTCCATATAGAGTAATTGCTGACCATGTAAGAGCTGCAACTTTCTTGATTGCTGATGGTGTAAATCCAGGAAACACTAATCGAAACTATATTTGTAGAATGATAATAAGACGTGCTTCAAGATTTGCATCAGAAATAGGACTTAAGTCTCCATGTCTATCGAAAATATCAGAAAGTATCATCACAAACTATAAGAAAGCATATCCCGAATTAGATACTAATAGTAATATTATTTACAATACAATTGAAACTGAGGAATTAACCTTCCAAAAGACTATTAACTCTGGGATAAGTCATTTAAATACACTCATCAAACAAGCAAATAATAATAAGAAAACTTCTCTCACAGGTGAACAAACTTTTGATCTTTATGCTACTTATGGACTTCCGGTGGAAATAACTAAAGATATCTGTAATACTCACGGACTAGAAGTAGATCAAACCGGTTTCCACAAAGCCATGAAAACTCATAGAGAAGCTTCAAAAAATATGTCAATTTCATCACAATCCTTAAATTCAGATCACGAGATATATATTAATTTATTAGATACTCTTATAGATAAGAACCTATTAACTGGTACTAACAAAGAACATGAACCTTACCAAACAACTTCAGCCAATTGTAAAATACTAGCAATCATTAGTAATGATGGCCAACTGATCACAGAGAGTAAGCCTGGTGATTCCATACAGATAGTATTATCGAATAGCCCTTTTTATATAGAATCAGGTGGACAAACTGGTGACACAGGAAGCATAGTATCTACCAAACTAAACTGGAACATATCTATTCAAAGAGCTCATCAACCAATCCCAGGACTAATTGTTCACTCAGGTACGGTTAATAGTGGCTACCCAAATACACTACAACAATGTACTGTATCAGTTCATAAGTCAAATAGACTATCAATCATGCGAAATCACACTGCCACACATTTACTGCATCAAGAATTAAAATCACTATTAGGTAATCATGTACGTCAAGCAGGATCTTCTATTACAGAAGATAGACTTCGATTTGATTTTCTTCATAACAAAGCCCTTACACCAGAACAATTAAAAACTTTAACCATAAACATAAATAATATTATTCTTAATAATAATGCTGTAAAAACAAATACTACTAGCTATGATAAAGCTCTTGCTCAGGGTGCTATAGCACTATTTGGAGAAAAATACGGTGATATAGTGCGAACAGTTGAAATCACTGACAATGATTCGAAAACATATTCATTAGAATTATGCGGAGGGACCCATGTTAATACTACGGGAGAACTTGGCATTTTTCTAATAATAAATGAAAGCTCTATATCATCAAATACCAGACGAATCGAAGCAATCACTGGCAAATCATCGCTTGATCACACGCTTAATACATTGTCGATCACGGACACAATCAAGAAAGAACTAAATACAGATACTAACTCTATCACTCAAAAAATAAAAGAACTACACTCTAATAACATTCAGTTACAATCACAAGTTGATTCAGTACAACTTGAACTTATGCAGAACAAACTCAATACAGAAATTGAAAATATAGAAATAATTGAAAATACACCTGTATTAATCACACGTATTGACAATCAATCAACTAATTTAATCCGTAAAATAACAGACAAATTCATAGAACAACAACCAAATGGAATAATAATAATTGGCAGCAAAATAGACACAAATGCTCACCTTATTGTCAGAATTGGTAAACAAAATGCTAATGGTAAATTAAATGCAGGCAAAATTGTGAAAGATTTGTCAGGAATAATCGAAGGCAAAGGTGGTGGGAACTCCACTTTAGGACAGGGAGGCGGCAACAAACCTAAATTACTTGACGTAGCATTACAGACAGCATCCGAATTAATAACACAGATACTATCGGAGACAAAATAACCTTTGCGAGAGCAGCTTGTAAATATCGAACAACATGACGACTATCACTCAGCCCGAGATAAAATGGGGCAAGTTCAAGTTGATAGAATATTATTAGTATGGCCTAGTGATCTCAACAGGAAAAATATTCCTCTATCTCGAAAATTAGATCTACTGCTTATTCATAGGCACGCCTCACGCTTAGGAGCTCATCTAGGTATAGTTAGCGATTTAGATGAAATAATTGATCATGCTAAATCCTTAGGAGTACCAATATTCAATTCAGTCACAGATGCGCACACTACTCTCTGGAGGTCAAGAAAATCACTAAGACCACAAATTGCACGACCAGACAAACATTCTAAAAATCTTCAACCTGCAAAACAATATCTTAGTTTCATAAGACAACCAAAACAGCAACTCAACACAAGATTACATACAATTCTTAATTCAATATTATATGGAATAGGTCTACTATCTATTGGTATATTAATGATGCTAACAATTCCATCTGCTACAATATACATAATTCCAGAACACAAGATAGTCAATCACAAATCTAACATAACATCTCAACCTGAACCTAATACTGGTATCCAAACATCATACCAAATCGATTCATCTTATCGAACTGCTATAGTAAGTCAACAAATAGATATCGACACTACTGGCACAACAAAATTATCAATCCAACATGCATCAGGAAATGCTATTTTCACTAACTTAACGTTTCAACCAGTCACTATACCATCCGGTACATCTGTAAGTACTAGTAGTAAATTAGAACCAATAACGTATGTAACACAAAACGACATATCTATCGAAGGTCGGAGAGGCTCAATAGGAATTGCAGAAATCAGAGCCTTAATTGCTGGACCAGAAGCAAATGTATCTCAAGGACTTGTAAACAAAGTAGATGGACCACTTAATCAGCTAGTAGCTGTCACTAACAGGCAATCAATTACGGGTGGAGAAACTGTAACTGTGCCATCTGTAACTCGCATCGACAGATCTAAAGCATACGATCTACTAGTAAACAAACTGTCTAGACAAGGTTATGAAAATATATCAGACAACCTATCACATAATCAAATTACCACATTTGAAAGCACCAAACTTGCAAAAGTGCTCGAAACCAATTATAGCCACGCTGTAGGTGAGCCAACTGATACACTTACATTAATAATGCGAGCAGAAATAATATGTACAATCATTGATAAAGACAATGCATATAAAATAGCATTAGATAATTTACAGTCTCAAACAAATAATTTCATGATCTTAGATAATGAATCGATCACTTATCAAACCAACATTATTGATACATTAGATTATTCAAATAATATTACTATTGAAGTTATTGCAGAAGGAAAAGCATACCCATACGTTGATATTAATACCTTGAAAAAACAGATAAACTGGATGACATTAGATACGGCAAAAGAAGAGATATCAGCTTCTATCATATTAAAAGAAATGCCGACCGTCGTCATATACCCATCATGGTTCACGCGAATACCTTGGCTATCATGGCGGACTAACATAGTCATAAATTCCCCAGAGCAGGAAACCAATAAATGAAATTTCTAGCAATAGATTATGGATCTAAAAATATAGGTATTGCAATCAGCGACCCATTAGGCATAGTGTCAAAGCCACTAACAACGATATCTAACACATCCACTACAAAAAACGTAGTTCACATAATAAACATTGCAGACACTGAACAAGTAGATAAAATAATATTAGGTTTAGCAACAGATTCCCAAGGATCTAATTACCAATCCCTAAAACATCATGATAAATTAATCTACAGTTTACGAAACCACTCAACAATACCTATTGCATTCTGGGACGAATCTGATACATCTATAAGGGCAAATCAACTACAAACTAAAAAAAATCAATCTCGACAATCCATTCATGCAATATCAGCAGCAATAATCCTTCAAGACTATTTGGATACACATTCACAAGCTGAGAATCCAGATAATGACTAAAAATAAATCAAAAAAACAAACAAGTAAATTAAAAAGACTGTTAACATTGATCCTGCTATTAATAATAATAATATCTACAACGACATTTTGGAATACGTATATTAAACCAATAGCCGTAATCGGAAATCCTGACAATACATTACCTTTGTGGAAAGCAAACCTCTTAAGAGCACAGCTAATACCACACATAAAACAATTGACATTTTCTGATCCATATTCACAAGAAATGATTGAATTTGTTGTAAAGCAAGGAGAACCAGCAAGCACAGTATCAGCACGCCTTGCAAATCATCAATTGATACCTAGCGCTGATTTGCTCACCAACTACATGATATATCGAGGATTAGACTATAGGATTCAATCAGGATATTTTCAATTCAATAAGTCTATGAACACTATAGAAATAGCAAATGCACTCACATCATCAATGCCTACACAAGTATCATTCTATGTATGGCCTGGATGGAGGTACGAACAACTGGCAGAATCATTGTCACTCCACCCTCATCTATCAGTTAATAAAAATCTGTTTATAGCACTGGCAAAAAGAAACCTACCAATACCAAAAGAATATACTTTCATAAATTCTATTCCAAAAAACCAATCGTTAGAAGGATATTTTTATCCTGGACAATATTCATTTCCCCCTAAGGCCAATACATACGAAATAATTACCATTTTGTTGGATACATTTAATAAGAACACCTTAAATATTCAATCAATAAATAACATAACTGGATTAACATTGCACGAAACTATTACCTTAGCTTCTATAGTACAACGTGAAATGATGGTGCCAACCGAAGCTCCCTATATAGCTAGTGTATTTATAAATAGACTAAATTATGGTATGCCTCTAGGAGCAGATGCGACCACACAATATGCCTTAGCTACTAAAGATAACTGGTGGCCAAAACTAATTGTTGACCCCAGAACAATAAATAGTGAATATAATACTTATGTGTTCACTGGACTACCTCCTGGACCAATTTCTAACCCCGGTAAAGATGCAATTGAAAGTGTAACAAAACCTCCAGCTACTGATTTTCTATATTTTAGGGCTACCTGCGATTCTAGTGGTAAACACAATTTTTCATATACATATGAACAACATTTAAATCTATCATGCAATTAACATCCTATGAAAATCAATAAAATCAACCCCTCATTACTGTCTTTCATATTAGCAATAACTATATTTATTACCTCTTGTACTACAAATAAATCAACCTACAAAGTTGCACTAATCGCTCCATTCACTGGTTTATATCGTGAAATTGGATACCAAGCTATTACTGGATCTCAAATAGCTATCCGGAATTACAATCAATCCAAACCCAAATATTTACCACAACTAGAATTGGTTGCTTTCGACGACGCAGGCGATCCAGTCAAGGCCGCCGAACAAGCTCAAAATATACTTACGGACAAACAAATAGTAGCTGTTGTTGGACATTGGTTAGATGAAACTACCTCTGCAGCAGCCAATATATATAAACATTCTAAATTGATTGTCATATCTACCAGTTCTGAACCAAGCAGAATACCTGGTTCACAACAATGGTTTTTCAGTCTATACCCCACATCTGAAACAATATACAGCAAAATGGAATCATTATCTAAGAAACATAACATACCTAATATCTGTAACTGCGACCTGTATTCAGGATTAAACCTACTTAATACGATAACTGACGAAACTCATATCGATAATCCAAGTGCAATTGGAGGAACCTTGTGGTCACTTAACACATTTCAAGAATTAGTAGGATCTGATTCGCACAAGACTATTTTCTTATCTCCCATACCAAACCCACTTGATGATACTAGTACTAATAAAGTATTTACAGAAAAACACAGATCCCTGTATCCAGATAGGTCTGATCCAAATTTGATAGCGTTACATGCCTTCGAAGCAATCAACATAATTACACATTCAATAAGCCAGTCAAAAAGTATTGATAATGATTCAATTGGTAAATCATTATCAAACATAGATTACACAGGAACTATAGGAAAAATACAATTCAACAAAGAGGGAAGATGGAAAGACCCTCAACTCATTACTTACACTTGGAATAACAAACACTTATCACTATGGCAAACTAAATAACTAGACAATTGCTATAATTGTGTAACAAATTATCACAACTATATGAATACTAAACATCTACCACGAATTTGCATAGAAGCATCACCAGCTATACAAAACCAAGCTGGTCTAGGTAGATATACATCCAACCTGATTGACAGTCTTATCCAACATGATGACTCCTACGAATATACGATATCCTTTAACAAAACCCGCAGATGCAATATCCCAGACAAATACAATAAACTCAAACAATACAGCTCAAATAAAAACAATAAAATATGGAGACTACAACATTCACTAACGCACTTCCCTAAATATAGAATAAATAATCACTATTCACATATAGACTTATATCACAGTACAGGTCATCTTTTACCTAAATTAACAGGCATTCCCAGTATAATGACTTTGCATGACATCATTCCCCTACTGTATCCAGAATACCACAAACCTCTAAACAGAATGTTTTTTAAAGTCATGCTACCTATTTTCCTAGAAAGTGCAGATGCAATTATTGCTGTATCTAAACACACAAAAGACGATGCTGTAAACCATTTATCACTTGATCCTAACAAGTTCGTTATAATACCCGAAGCAGTAGACAATTCAATTTATAGAATTACTGACACTAATCAACTCTCACGTATACGAAACAAATATAAACTTCCATCAAAATTTATTTTGTGTCTTAGTACCATTGAACCAAGAAAAAATCATATAACATTATTACGAGCATTTGAGAAAATACATTTTCACCACCCAGATATAGGCCTTGTATTAGTTGGAAATCTTGGATGGTTATACAAACCATTTCTAAGTGCAATAGAAAACTCACCAGTCAATAACCAGATAAAACTACTAGGATATGTTCACGAGCATGATTTAGCAACACTCATATCAGCTGCCACAGTTTTTGCATTCCCATCAATCTATGAAGGGTTTGGTTTACCTCCATTAGAAGCAATGATGTGCTCTACACCAGTAATTTGTTCAAATACATCTAGTCTACCAGAAGTAGTGGGAGACGCAGCGATCACATGTGAACCAACTAATACAGATAATTGGTCTGATTCCCTAAATAAAATACTATCGGACAAACAATTAAGAGAGGAACTAACCGCCAAGGGGATGAATCATGCGAAACAGTTTACGTGGAATAAAGTCTCAAAACAAACAGTCACTTTATATAATAAATTTCTAAAACACACCAAATAATACACTCAATTTAAGAATGGAAACTTTGAAAGTTACTTAAATATCCCATAAAAATAATATCAAGAGAATTTTGTTAAATATAGAAACACAATATAAGTACAAAATCATTAATCATGATAGCTAATGTTCACAGACAATTATGAAAACATTTGAGCAATCACTACTAATTATCTTCCACAAAATTAGAATGAACAACATCTAACAAATTATTAGCTGTGTATGATGATACCAACGCAAAATATTCAGACATAGAAGAACTTGCTAAATAATTGTCACCTCTCTTTTCACCAACCTTAAACATACTCTCAATAACACCATTGTCACTCTCTGACCTAACAATCAAGACAACTTTAGGGTCTTCAATACCAACACCATTTTCTAGGACCTTTCCAATTGGTGATGCCATTCTAATAGAACTAATTTGTGTTAGCAAAGTATTAACTGCACTTTGATTACGAAACTCACTGTCTTCAATATCGTCATAAATCAAACTATCATTATTTCTACTAAAATGAAAAATGCCATTATCATTTTTCAGCTGAACATATGAAATAGAGTCTTTGTCCAACATAAAATATTCAGTATCTATATATCTAGATGCAGTAGTATTAGCATCCCATGCAGTCAGACCTCCAGTTAAATATACTTCATCATTAGACATTAATCGAAAATGTGTAGCTCCAGACCCAGCACTATTTCCTAACAAAATAGTATTCTTCTCTTGATTTGCCCATAAAATTTCAATCTTTCTTTTATAGTTGTCTAAACCAACTTCTAATTTAAGATGACTACTTTCAGTTTGAGCAACCATTCTATTAGAATTAAGATTCACAAGTTTTTGCAACAAAGGAGAAACCTTATCATCACTAACAAAAAAACCATCAGTATCTGAAAGTACCCAATCACTTTCATTCCTATTCAATTTCAATTGATTACCTTCATCATCGCTTATAGAGATATAACTTATATCCTTTATCTCCTTATCAGGAAAAAAAGTCTGATCTTTCAAAACAGAACTAGTCGGCCAAAATACTATTAAGCCTAGTATTATCTGGACTACTAACGCACCAGCTAGCAATCGCAATCTCCTATCACCAATAATAATTTTAGAATAATCAATCACATTCTTATCCTTTCTATTTTTTCAATCCCACTAACTTAATCGGAATCTCTCTTTTCTGACGTGCACGCCAAGCAAAACTTATCCACAACAATCCAAGCAAAGCCACACCATAATTAATACCTTCCCAAGTTGTCTGCTGGCTTTCACTTAATGATTCTAATGGCCTCGCACTCAAACCTCCAGATCTAATACTTAAAAGATCCTGATCTTCAACAGACCAATCTGCTACATTCTGTACAAACTGCAAACTATTAAGGTATCTTTCACCTGACATACTAGCTGATAATTCCAATACAGTATCGTTCAAAAATTCCGAACTTGATACAACGACCATCCTAGTATCTGGAGGAGAACTTTCAATAACACCAATTGCATCAGGGTTTACTATTTCCCCACTCTCATCATCAATTTTTTCCAATGGTGATTGTTTGTTCGCAAAAAAGCTATTAAATTGACCTACAACTGATACACCCAATGTATGCATCTGCCTATCAGCTCCCTGAGGAAAACCAAACTGTGGATACTCTTCTTTATCTGGTTGTATATTAATATCACTAGTTGTCCACGATTCTTCACTAGACTGCAATAATACTGTGAAATCATTGTTAGTACCACCATTTTCAATAATAGTAATAGGTGATGCCCAGTTCACAGTCAATGCAGGCAAACTCGCAAGTATTGGGCTTTTCTTATCCATACCATTTGATCTAACATCAATAAAAAATGGGTAATCTATAGCTTGTATCTCACGAATTTGAACACCACCTATATCTCTATTAACTGGAACTGGAAATGGTTCATTCTGTGGATCTAGTACCAATTTATCTTCAATATTGATACCATAGTGATCCAACATATCTCGTAAACCATTGTTAACTTTGTTTAAAGCAAGACCACCTGTATATGGATCTGGAAACATAATGAAATTTCCATAAGAAATTACTAAGGCACCACCTCTCATAAGATATTGATCTATAGCATAGATTTGTACATCACTTAGGTCCTGTGGTGCAATTACCAACAACAAATCAACATCATTAGCAACAAAACCTTCCTTAAGATCAATCGATTTGACTGTGTAATTCTCACTGAGAATCTGTGATGCCATGGTGTAGTTCTTCAAAGATGGCATTTGCTGTGCAAAACCAGTCTGCTGAGTTAATTCTGGAGGAGTCCAAACCCCAACCACTTTTAAGAAACCAGTACTAGAACGTTTCAAAGAAGATTCAATTGCAGTACGGACACTCGCTTCACTAAAATCCCCACTAGGATATAGTAGCTCCGCATTTTCACCAGACTCTAGCACCATATAAAGATAGTAAACATCTGAAGAAAAGAAAGATACTGGTATACCTTGCATGCCATAAATATCATATAGTTCTTTCAAATATGTACTACTATTATTGACATCAAGATCAACAATATCGTAATCAAATTTATTAGATGACAATTCCTTGATGTCATTTGCCACAGTCCTAAACGCATTTACAGCTCCTTTTAAACCATCGGGTAAAGTATTAGGTGTAACATAGAATGTCAGAATAGCTTCTTGTTCTAAACTAGCTAACAAAGACTCTATATTTTGGAAACCATAAATTGATTTCTTTATTGAACGTGTCAAATCATATTCAAGGTTCCTAAACCTTACATCTACTTGTCCAGTTCTGCTACCCTCTACTTCGATCAAGTCTTGAAAATTTAAAACTGTATGCTGGTCACCATATCTGATCAAAACGTCAAAATAAGAATTCACAACTGATGCTCCATATCTATCGGATGCTTGCAAAGGTGTAGGCCTAATTCCATAAGTCTGATTAGCTTCAGCTTCTTTGTCAGGATCTTTCATAGGATCTACAACTTCAACTACAACATTACCATCTGAAACAGCTTGATATTCTTCAAGCATGTCACGCAATCTCGGTACCAATGGAGCAAGCATCGGATGCGTTTTTTCACTAAAATAGGCTCTAATTAACAATGGCTCACTAGCTTCAGATAGTATAGTTTTAGTAGCAGCTGAAAGACTGTATTCATTACCCTCTGTCATATCAATACGAAAACCTCTAATCGGATACAACCATACGTTTAATAACACAAAATTTACAATCACTAATGAAGCAATTAAAATGTGTTTCGCTCTAACAGTAACTGTGTTTTCTCCTGAACTCCATCCAGACTTTTCCAATTCAAAATAATTCAGTGTCAAAAAAATACCTGTCAAAGAAATGTAATAAATTAAGTCACGAATATCTACTACACCTCTCTCAATGCTCTCAAATCTTGCTCCAGAACCTATTGCCCTAAAAATGTCACCAATACTACCACCAACAAAATCAGTTAAACCTCTCGTGCCAATAAAATAAAAACTACCACCTACTATCAAAGTCATTATCAATGCTACTAATTGATTGTCTGTTCGTGATGACACATACAATCCAATGGAAGCATACGCAGCAGTCAACAACACAGCAGCCAAATATCCTCCAAAAACTGGTCCCCAATCCAAGTTTCCCAATAGTGATACAGTTATTGGTAAAAACAATGTCAATCCTAGTGCTACACACACCAAAACCATCACAGCCAAAAACTTCCCAACCACTAAGAATAATGAATTCACTGGAAGGGTCATTAATATTTCCATTGTGCCTGATTTTTGTTCCTCACTCCATTGACGCATAGTTAATGCGGCAACTAAGAAAATCATCAATATAGGCATCCAATTGAACAAAGGTCGGACATCTGTTATACCTCTAGAAAAAAACGTATCAACCCAAAAAAAAGTAAATAACGTGGCAACCAGAAAAACACCAACAAACATCAAAGCCATAGGAGATCCAAAATATCCACCTAATTCTTTTCTTGTAACTGTCAAGATTTGTTTCATATATTTATACTCATAAAATACTAATCTATTGTCACTATCTCATTGAAAACTGTTTCTAGAGTACGTACATCATTTCGTAACTCTCTCAGTCTCCAGCCTTCATTTCTCGCAATATCATATATCAAAGGACATAAATCCGATCCACTCGTGCCAGAAATCTGATAAGTGCGACCTATTCCACTACCATCTAATCTCCTTACAGTGAGAACGCCCTCGATCACTTCCAATCGAGCTACAATATTAGAATCATCCTGATCAACAATCAATTTAACATCCGATGTTTTAGCTATTTCGTCCAATCTTGAATCAGCTTTAACCTTACCATTAACAAGTATAATTACCCTATCACAGATTGCCTCAACCTCAGATAAAATGTGTGAAGAAAATAAAATAGTACTAGTAGTTGACAAATCTTTTATCAACTTTCGTATTTCCACAATCTGTGTTGGATCCAATCCAATAGTAGGTTCGTCCAAAATCAATAATTTTGGCCTATGTACAATGGCCTGCGCCAATCCAACACGCTGTCTTAATCCCTTGCTCAACTCACCAATAGGTTGTGTTAAACGTTCTTCTAAATTAGTTGCTATAACCGCATCACTGATTCTATGATCATATACATCTTCTGATACTCCTCTTAAATCAGCTATCATCTGCAAATAAGTTTGTACAGACATTTCTGGATATAAAGGCGTGTTTTCAGGCAAATATCCTATATAACTCTGAGCTTCAGTTGGATTCTCTAAAACATTCACTCCATTTACATAAACAGAACCCTTATCAGGATGTAAAAAACCAGTTAGACATTTTATAGCTGTAGATTTACCTGCACCATTAGGACCCAACAAACCAACAATCTCTCCTTGGCCAACATTAAAAGACATCCCCTTTAATGCTTCCACATCTCCATAATTTTTAGTTAGATCATTTACAGATATCACGTTTTTTTTATCCAATTTTTGTTTCTCTAAAATCCAGTCAAAATTCTACTAAATTTTCACCGAGTTTTCAAGTAATATTAGCTATATTTAATTTAATTAATATTACTTAGTAAACTTATAATATAAACATAGCATCGCCAAAACTATAAAACCGGTACCCATAGTTTTTAGCTTCCTGATAGAGTTTCATTAAGGTATCAATACCTTGTTCTCCAAAATAAGCACTAATCATCATCAACAAAGTTGACCTTGGCAAGTGAAAATTAGTTAACAAACTATTCACAACTCTATACTTATATCCTGGATATATGAACAAATCTGTAAATCCCCTATAAGGTTCCAGCCGACCTTTACAACCGGCTGTTGCAGCTGTTTCTAAAACTCTTACAGTAGTAGTACCAACTGCGATGATTTTCCCACCTTTACTAACCCCCTTATTAATAATATCAACAGAATATTCATCAAGATCACACCATTCGGAATGCATCTCATGCTTTTCAATCCTATCTACTTTCACTGGCCTAAATGTGTCGAGACCAACATGTAAAGTAACTGGAACAATGTCAACACCTTTTTTTCTAATGTCATTCAGAAGCTCGTCCGTAAAATGCAAACCTGCAGTTGGAGCAGCAACAGATCCCCTATCCGCCGCATATACCGTCTGATATCTACTATAATCCATAAGTTCTTTTTTTATATAAGGAGGTAATGGAATATCACCAATAATTTCTAACTGTTCAACTATATCAAACCAAAATCGCAATTCATACACACCATTACCTATAATTCCAACTACAGAACAACCCACATCCCCACCAACAATACTTAATTCAGTACCCACTCTTAATTTGGCACCTTTGCACAATCCATACCAAATTAGTTCATCCATTTGTCGCAACAATAGAATCTCTACATGTCCACCAGTGGTCTTCACACCTGACAACTTAGCATGAATCACGCGCGAATCATTAATTACTAGAACATCATCTTTATTTATATATTGCACAATATCTCTGATATGCCTATGCGCAATCTTACCACTCATTTTATCGTAAATTAACATTTTTGCCGAATCTCGTGGTTCCAATGGTTCTTGCGCAATATATTCCAAAGGTAATTGATAATCAAAACAATCAATATGCAAACTGGTATCACCATCCATATAATCTCTTACCTCTCATAAAAGTATATAGATAAATAATCTATACAATCAATCCAAATAGTCATTTATTACCTAAACCCTACAATAGGGTGTCTTGTATATCTAAAGGATAATCTAAACCAAGATGATCATAAGCAGCTTTAGATGCAATTCGACCTCTTGACGTTCGTTCCAATAGTCCTAGCTGCAAAAGATAAGGCTCATATACATCCATTATAGTATCTGATTCCTCACTAATTGAAGCAGCTATAGTATCTAAACCTACAGGTCCACCTCCAAATTTAGTAACAATAGATTCCAAAATTCTCCTATCAGTTTCATCTAATCCAATTTCATCAACATCTAATAGACCCAAAGCATCACTAGCTACAGATCCAGTAATAACACCATCTGCTCTCACTTCTGCATAATCACGTACTCTCCTCAACAATCTTAATGCAACTCTTGGTGTCGAGCGAGCACGACCAGCAATTTCAACAATGCCCTCTGACTTTATTTGCACTTCAAGCAATTCAGCAGCACGTTCAACTATAGATTTCATAGACTGAATATCATAGTAATCGAGTCGAAATAAAGCTCCAAATCTAGCACGTAAAGGTGCGGTCATCAACGCTAATCGAGTTGTTGCCCCTATAACAGTAAATCTAGGCAACTTCAATCTAATATTTCGAGCACTAGGTCCTTTACCTATTAAAATATCAAGCGCAAAATCTTCCATAGCTGGGTATAAAACTTCCTCAAGTACTCTTCCCAATCTATGGATCTCATCTACAAAAAGAACATCTCCTGCACGTAAATTTGTTAAGATTGCAGCTAAATCACCCTGTCTTTCTATAGCAGGTCCAGCAGTCACCTTAATGTTTACTCCCATTTCATTTGCTACTACATTAGCCAAAGTAGTCTTACCCAAACCCGGAGGCCCATAAAACAAAATATGATCAACTGATTCCTCTCGATTACGTGCTGCTTCTATCAAGATATGCAAATTCTCCTTGACCCTATTCTGTCCAATCATTTCGGACAATTTTTGCGGTCTCAAAGAAAATTCTGATGTATCTTCACTTTTTACTTTTCCAGCGACTATTCTGTCATCATTATTAGTCATGTACAAATTATAATAGTGATACATATTGTAGGCAAAAGAATTATCATGAATATATTTATTGCTGACAATTGAATTTAAGTCTAAAATACAATTTGATTTGCAATTGAAAAAAGGAGACTAGATGAACTCTAACGTATACACTAGCAACCATCCTCTAATTAAACACAGTCTAACAATTTTACGAAACATAGATACAGACCCTCAAACTTTTCGAAACAATATAAAAATCATTAGTACACTACTGACATTTGAAGCTACTAAAAAGATTAATACGAAAAAAACAAAAGTTAATACACCTATGGGATCGACAACTGGTAATACATTGTCTGAAAACATAACACTTGTACCAGTTCTACGAGCAGGATTAGGTATGGTAGAAGGAATTCTTGATCTAATTCCACAATCTTCTGTTTGGCATATTGGACTTAAAAGAGATGAGACTACACTAAAACCTATTCAGTACTATACAAATCAACCTGAAAAAACTGATGATCAAACGTGTATAATACTTGATCCAATGCTAGCAACTGGAGGAACAGCAGTTGAAGCATGTAATTTGATAAAATCCTGGGGAATTGAATCCATAAAATATGTAGGCATCTTGGCAGCTCCAGAAGGGATCGAATGTCTAAATAACGAGCATCCCACTGTAGACATATACGTAGGTGAAATAGATTCTCATTTGAACGATATAGGATTTATAGTTCCAGGATTAGGAGACGCAGGCGATAGACAATTTGGTACATAAAATATTCTACAAAAATGTCTACCTCATTATTAGTGCTATTTGCATCAATCTTCATTACATTGATAGGGTGTCTTATAGCATCCAAACTATCTCACAGATTTGATGCATTATTTGATAATCCTCGTGGTGCGCGCCACAAACATCAACGTAGGATACCCAGAATAGGAGGGGTTGCCCTTTACATAGGATTCGTTGTTGCAAGTTGTATTGCCTATTTCATTGATCCCCCAAATAATCCTGAGGACACCTACAGAATCATGGGCATACTAATAGGATGCACAATCCTACTCCCAATTGGTCTACTAGATGACATTGTTGAATTAGGATGGATACCTCAGTTAATCGGACAAATAACAGTATCAATCTTAGCAATTTGCACTACAATTTTTATAGAACGCTTTACCAACCCAATGAATGGCCAAATAATTGAATTAAATACTATACCAGTATTAGGAACAATATTTACTGCTACAATAACCTTACTATGGATTACTGGAATGATGAATACAGTAAATTGGCTAGATGGTCTTGATGGATTGGCAACAGGTGTAGGAGCTATTGCATCTATCCTATTTGCAATACACATGTATAGAATTGGACAAACCGAAGTATCATTATATGCCACAGCAATGGCAGGAGCTTGTATAGGTCTTTTACCATTCAACTTCAATCCAGCAAGATTATTTCTAGGATCTTCAGGAGCAATGATTCTGGGATACTGTCTAGCTACTTTATCAATATTAGCACCTGCACGAATAGCCACTGCACTATTAGTAATGTCTGTACCGATTTCAGACACTGCCTGGCAAATATACCATAGATATCGTAGTAATAAATCCATATTCAAAGGTGATAGGGGACATTTACATTTCCGATTGATTGACAGAGGATTTACCCAAACTACTATTGTATTAATCTATTGGCTAGCATGCGGATTATTCGGCATAATCTCATTAATGGTAAAGTCACAAATAATCAAGATAATCATCTTACTATGTTTAATTACCTTAACTTTGTCATACGTCTCTTATCTATCACGCAAAAAACCTTTATCAGGATAAAGACACATGATCAACAGAAGAGATTTGCCATAACAACCATTCAATAGCATATATTATAGGAATCACAACAATATCTACTCCAATAGTAACAGTAAAAGCGGTAGCAATCACTCTAAGCCCCTCAAAAACAATATCAGCTACTGCTGTCTGAATAGAAGAAAGTACACCAAAATAATAGAGCAACAAACCAACAATAAAAATCAATCCAAACACAAGAGGCCATGCACGTCTATCACTAGCGCTAGGCATCATAGTATTACTACAAGCAAACAATATGTATCCCCAAATTAACAAATCTGCCGATTGAAAAACATTTAACACATGTATCAAACTATCTCCCAAATCACCCTGAATCACAGCCAATCCTATCTGATCCAGATCTAACATCTTTAGACCAATTGCAGCAACTGCAATACACCCAAATAGCAATGGTGCAGCCCCTATAAGACTTTCCCTAATAAAATCCACCTTCTTAGTATGCACATAACCCAGCCTCAATGATCCATCATTCTGTCTCTTTGGCCATACAGAAATTCCCATTGTTCGAACGCCTAAAATACGAGCCATTACCCAATGACTAACCTCATGAAGTACTACACCTGGCAAAAAAACTACTTGATTTAATAAAATTGCCATATCCGCATTTCTAGTCAACAATAAAAAAATGGTCTGTACATGCCTAGATATCCAGTGTTGTAATACTAACAACAGTGGAGAAGTAACAATCATCCACATCCACAACTCTAAATATTTATTAGTCACAAGTACTCTACACTATAATCTACAAACCTCTAAAACGACTAATACGAATTTCTCAAAATCTCCAAAAATCCATCAGGCGATAAACTAGCACCACCTACTAAAACACCATCCACAAACTCTTGTTGTACAATTTCAGATACAATAGAACCCGTTACACTACCACCATAAATAGTACGAACCAAGTTAGATACTCTACTATCATACAACTCATTTAATCCGCCACGAATACATTCAAGACAGACCCTATTAATTACCTCAGAATCATTATTATTACCTGTTCCAATAGCCCAAGATGGTTCATATGCAATCACCGTATTTATCGCATCTTCATCAGAAATCCCATCATACGCATACGCTATTTGCTCAAAGATCATACTCTTAACATCACTCTCTGAAGTATTCGTCTCCGTCTCTCCAACACATATTATTGGAACTATATCAT
>MDTE01031901.1_pt1 | contig 36447 bp, 15 predicted proteins | sample 811231 | NCBI WGS metagenome assembly MDTE01 (sample SAMN05326651, study PRJNA326480) | marine metagenome | isolation source: seawater | place: Indian Ocean: Red Sea | collected 2010 | reverse complement strand
TGCCTTGACCACCAGCCACTCCCATGCAAGGAGCGCCGGCAGAAGGCACATCCAGATATTGGGCTGATCTTCACGAGATGACGGAACGGTTGTCATGAAGGGGTGCGTGTTCAATCAGAGGCTCAACCACAGCCAAGCTCAACCTAGCCGTGCATCCGATGGCCATTCTAAGATTCTTGCTTACTGTGCTTTTGGTAGCCCAATGAAGGGAAAAAGACCAAAGTAAGCGTTGCCTGAATCCACTGGACAACATAAACTTCCAAGATTCAACACACAAATTTTTTGACGCAAAACCACCTAAGAAAACAGTAGAACTCATGTTATGAACGGATTGGATCGAAGAACATTCTTGAGGCATGCCTCTCTCGCAGCCGGTAGCACTCTATTGCTCAGCGGCACCAAAGCTTCTGGTCGGGCCATAGGAGCCAACAATCGTCTGCGTATTGCCGTTGCGGGTCTCAACGGCCGTGGCCGCAATCACATCAGTGGATGGCTCGGTTCGGAAAATGTCGAAATCGCCTATTTGGCGGATGTCGACGAACGCGTGCGCGCCTCTGCGGTGGAGTCCGTGAACAAGAAAGTGAATGGCGCCTACAAGTGCCAGGGTATCCTCGACATTCGTCAAGCTCTTGACGACCCCACAGTTGATGCGATTTCTATCGCCGCTCCCAACCATTGGCATTCCTTGATGACCATATGGGGGGCACAGGCAGGCAAACACGTCTACGTGGAGAAACCCATGAGCCATGACGTGGTTGAAGGAAGAGTCGCGGTGGAGGCACAAAAGCGATACGGAGTGGTCATTCAACACGGAACTCAACGCCGCAGTGATGCCAAGATTGCGGGCCTGCACGAAATGATCAAGGCGGGCAAATGGGGCAAGCTCAAGATTTCCTATGGTTATTGCTGCAAGCCGCGCGGCTCCATCGGTTTCGAGCATGCCTCACCTCCCCCATCCAATGTCCACTGGAACCTTTGGCGCGGACCGGCTGTCATCCATCAGTTTCACAGCAACTACGTGCACTACGATTGGCACTGGTTCTGGGCTACGGGTAATGGAGATCTCAACAACCAAGGCACCCACCAACTCGATGTCGCAAGATGGGCACTGGATGATGATCAAACGCACCCCGTTCGCGCCATGGCCATCGGAGGCCGCTTTCAGTGGGGCGACCAAGGAGAGACGCCTAACACCATGTTTGCGATGGCCGAATACCCCAATGGTCAGCAAGTCTTTTTCAATGTTCGCAATGTGAATTACGATGGTTACCAACGCCAGGTAGAGAACGAATACTACTTCGAGGATGGCGGCCGTATCATTCGCAACAAGTATTACCCTGCCGGGAGCAACCAAGGTCAAGATATTGAGATTGCCGATGGCAAGGTGACGCCGGGTGGTAACTGGGGAAGTTTCATCGCTGCCTGCCGGGAAGGCAATCCAGCCATGGCCAACGGAAACGCCGCTGATTCGCACTACGCCTGCGTCATGGGCCACCTCATGAACAATTCGTACCGCCTGGGTGAACGAATGCCGTTCAATGAGAAATCTGTCTCCTTTGGCGACAACAAAGATGCGGCGGAACATTTCCTGAAGCTTCACGACGTCATGAAAAATGGAGTCGGCCTGCCAGAAGACGGCACCGAATACACGGTCGGCCCTTGGCTGACGTTTGATCCCCTGACCGAGCGTCATGTAGGTGCCCACGCGGAAGCGGCCAACCGACTACTCAAAGACCCCAACAACCCGGAATTCCAGGTGCCGGATGTCCGAAATGTCTGAGGGAGTCTGACCGATACCTCTTACCCTGCTCTCAGCCCGACCATCCACCGATGGTCGGGCTGATGTTCATATGATCGCCTATTTTTCCACCAACCTCCGCATCGAGCGCTTCTCAGCGGCTTCATGGAAAATCTCATGGAGAACATGAAGCTGTTTCCTCAGGGCCTGTATTTACTTTCAGGCGTTGGAGCCATATTGCTGACTCTGTGGGCAACGAGGCTTTGGATTGGCTGGTCGCTACGACATGAATGGTTGGACAAGCCGGGACATCGAAAAATCCACACCCAACCCATCCCTTTGGCGGGCGGTCTTGGCATAGCTACTTCCATGTTATGTATTTTAACGGGTGGCATCATCCTTGCATGGCTTGGAGGCTTACCCGAATTGGCGCGTGATGCCCTGGAGTATGGCTACTCCTCCAGAGGGCCCCAAATTCTTGGCATTGGCTTTGGGGCTCTCAGCATGTTGATCATTGGTCTCTGGGATGACCAAAAACAACCGAGCCCAGCACCCAAATTCCTTGCCCAGGCATGCGTCGCCTTGATGGTGACTGCCTCGGGTGTGCGCATCACCCTTTTCATGGAAGCAGCTTGGCTGCATTACCTGATCACCTGCTTCTGGATTCTCCTGATCGTCAATGCGTGCAACTTTGTCGACAACATGAATGGACTATGCTCTGGATTGGCTACCATCAGTGCCCTTTTTTTTGCCATCCATGCCATGAGCCACGATCACTATCTGGTGGCAAGCCTGGCATGGGCCATCGCTGGAGCGATCGCTGGGTTTCTCCCTTTCAATTACCCCAAGGCCAAGGCCTTTTTAGGGGATGCAGGCAGTCATCTCATCGGATTTCTCATCGCCATCATGGCTATTCTGCCACACTTTTATTCTGAAGAGTCGGATGCCCCTTGGGTAGTCCTTGCGCCGATCCCCATCCTGGGAGTGTTTCTCATCGATCTAGCCTGGGTGGTCAGCTTTCGATGGATGCATGGCTTGCCAGTTTACCAGGGAGACACCAATCACCTTTCCCACCAGTTGGTCAGACGAGGATGCTCTCCAGCTGCGGCGGTCGGATTGTTGTGGATGCTTCAAGGCCTGTTAGGCTGTCTTTCCATCTGGATGGTCAGGTCATGATCTGGTGGATCGGCTCAGCGCCTTCCACTCCGACCAATCGCTGGTCCAAGCCTGCATAGAAGTAGGTTAAATCGTTGGGTGGAAGGCCCATCAGGCTCAGGACCGTGGCATGCAGATGTTTGACATGGAACCGATCGCTGACAGCCTGGCTTCCCAGCTCATCGGTCTGGCCAACACTGACCCCTCCCTTAACGCCGCCTCCGGCCATCCACATGGTAAAACCATAGGCATTGTGATCACGCCCCGTGCCTTCGGCGTATTCAGCGGTCGGCTGACGACCAAATTCCCCCCCCCAGATAATGAGTGTTTCATCCAGTAACCCGCGTTGCTTGAGATCTTTCAAAAGACCCGCAATGGGCTTGTCGGTATTGCCGGCATGGAAGTCGTGATTCTTTTTCAAATCGCCATGAGCATCCCAATTTTGATCATTGTGAGCCCCCCCTGAGTAGATCTGAATGAATCGAACCCCTCGCTCAACCAGTCGCCTGGCCAGTAGGCATTTCTTTCCAAAATCTTCGGTGCGATCCTGATCAATCCCATACATCTGTTTGATGTAATCAGGCTCATGATCGACGTCCACCGCCTCGGGTGCCGAGGATTGCATCTTATACGCAAGTTCATAGCTTGCGATGCGTGCAGCCAAGTTGCTGTTGTCCACACGATCTGACAAATGCCCTCGATTAAAGTGATCCAGGTGCTTTAGAAGCACCTGCTGTTCCTGGACATCCATGTTATGGGCATTTTTCAGATCCAGGATAGGGGTTCCCTTAGGGCGAAAAACCGTTCCCTGATAACTGGCAGGCATGTAACCGCTGGTCCAGTTCTTGGCCCCACTGATGGGCCCTCCGGATTGATCCAGCATCACCACATAACCCGGAAGATTCTGATTGACCGTCCCCAGCCCATAATTCACCCAGGAACCCAGGGAAGGCCGGCCACTGAGAATCTGTCCACTGTTCATCATCAGCATGGCAGAACCATGAATGGGTGAATCGGCCGTCATGGAATGGATGAACGCAATATCGTCCACATGCTGCGCTACATTGGGGAAAAGATCGGAAACCATCTTGCCCGTTTGGCCGTATGGCTTGAAACCCCACTTGGGCCCAACCACCCGCCCTTGGTTTTTGTGTCCCCCGCGACCAAAGGTTTTAACATCAATAGTTTTACCATCCAGCGGATAGAGTTCCGGCTTGTAGTCAAAGGTATCCATGTGGCTAGGACCACCATACATGAACAGGAAGATCACGTGTTTGGCCTTGGCGACTTGATGGGCCATCCTTGGCTGCATGGGGCTTTGCCAGTCGGTTTGTCCATCGGCTGCCAATGCCTGCTGCTTCAGGAAGCCGTCTTTGGCAAGCATGCCCGTCAAGGCCAGTGAGGTGAAGCCGCCGCCCATGGTGTGCAGGAATTCCCTGCGAGTGCGGTGACAGAAAGTGGGCTGTGGTTTTTGATTCTTTTTCATCGGGTTGGGAGCACAGGGTCGGTTAGCAAGGGGGATCAATCCAAGTATACAAATTCGTTCATATTCATGAGCATTAAACCGAAGCGCTGTAAGGCCATGGTGTGGGAGAGCCCCAGGTCCTGGGTCAGTTCGTTCATCATCCCCTCGGCCTGCACCAACTCCTCAGGGCTTGGATTTCGCGAGGTTACCAAACGCAGGCCTTCAGCGAGCTGTTCGGTGCCATCCTTTGAGAACGCTTCCAGACGGCTGGCAAACAAACGGGCCTGGTCATTGAGAAACGCACTGTTGAGCATCGTCAGGGCCTGAGTCGGAACGGTGGTGGCAAAGCGCACCGCACACGCAGAGTCGGTATCTGCCATGTCAAAGGCCTTGAGCACGGGTTCGTGTAACGAGCGTTTCATGAACACATAAATACTTCGCCGGTTTTGTTGTTCAGGAGACGATTTCCCCCAGGCAGCATCTGGCCGGGATGCTGTCGCCAGGATTTCCTGGGGAACGGGCGTGTAAATACTGGGGCCTCCCATTTCCAGGTTGAGATGGCCCGTCAAATGAATCACCGAGTCACGAATTTCTTCAGCGGTCAGGCGCCGCATGTCAAATCGCCAAAACAAATCATTCTCAGGATCTTTTGCCAGAGCTTCTTGGTTGGCCCGTGAAGACATCTGGTAAGCACGGGAAAGCATGATGTGCTTGTGCAGCTTCTTTAAACTCCAACGGTTCTCCATCAAGTAGGTTGCCAGCCAATCAATGAGTTCGGGGTGCGTGGGCTTTTCACCATTTTGCCCAAAATTACTGGGTGTTCGACAAATGCCGCGTCCGAAGTGAAACTGCCAAACACGATTGGCAATGACTCTGGCGGTCAGTGGATTGGCTGGATCTACCATCCAATCGGCCAGGACACGCCGTCTTCCGCTGGAGCGTGCATCCGTCGAGGGTGCGGGAATCACAGGGTCTTCGAACCCAAGAATGGCAGGAAAACCCGGTTGAACCTCAGCGCCTTTGGAATGCGCATTGCCTCTTAGAAGCACATGCGTTTTGGCTGCCTGAGGCCCATTTTCCTGTATCACCAGGGCGCTGTCTAGTTTCGGCAACCTCTGTTGTTTGAGAGCCCTGAGCTCGGCTTGAATTCCATCGTAGTCCTTGAGATCCTCAGCATCGAGCACCGTTTCCTTTTTCTCTTTTATGAGCGTGCGGCGGGTGCGCTGGTCCTTGGCGTCTTCTTTCTCAGGATTGGTAAAGGTCGCAAAGATCCTTTCCTCATAACGTGCGATTTGGTTTTCGAGGTTTTTGGTTTGCTCCTCAATGCGGCGCTTGAGAAGGTCATGTTGCTTGATAGCCTCACCCGAGGCGATCACCCGGGTCGTGTTCAGGGTGTAAGGCGATTTCTTGTACCGACCCTCTCGGATGTTGTTGAAGGTATTGTTAAAAAAGGCAAGCAGGCGGTAGTAATCTTCATGTGGAATGGGGTCAATTTTGTGCTCATGGCATCGCGCACAGCCAATGGTCAAGCCAAGAAAGGCCTGCCCCGTGGTTGAGAGCACGTCATCCATCCCGTCATAATAGGCCTGATCCGCATCCACAGGTTCATCATCCCAAATACCCAGGCGATGGAAACCCGTGGCAACGAGTGTCTCGGAAGTCACTTCATCCAACTCATCACCAGCGATTTGCTCGCGCACAAAGCGATCGTAGGGCTTGTCACGATTCAAACTCTCGATGACGTAATCACGATAGCGCCATGTCTCAGGCTTGGGATTGTCTCGCTCATAACCATTGGTTTCGGCATAACGCACCAAATCCAACCAGTGTCGTCCCCATTTTTCTCCATAACGATCGGAAGCCAACAAGTGATCGATCACTTTCTCGTAAGCACCGGGAGAAGGATCTGCTTCAAAGGCCTCCACATCAGCCACAGAGGGAGGCAAGCCCGTCAAATCGTAGTAGGCACGCCGGATCCACGCTCTGCGGGTTGCTGGTGGATTCGGGTTCAAAGAGGCCGATGATAGACGAGCCAAAATCAGGCGATCCACTGGATGATCGGACCATGCTTCGCCCTCCGATGAAGGCAGTTCTGGACGCGAAATGGGCTTGAAAGCCCACCACTGTCGGGTCTGATCATTGATCGTGTTGTCGTATGCTGAATGACTCTCCCCAAGGGTCTCCAGGGCGTTTTCAATGGCGGTGAGGTCCATGGCCAGCCCGAGCTCAACCCATTCCTCAAGCACTTGAATGGAGGCAGGCGACAGCTTCCCTTTGTTGGGAGGCATTTCATGATCCGCATCCTTGTAGGAGACCATCTCCAAGAGATAGCTCTTGTCCGGGCTCCGAAGGTCGACCGCCTCACCGGAATCTCCGCCAGCAAGCAAGGCATCTCGATCGATCAGGCTCAAGCCACCCCGTAATTTTGCCTCACCGCCATGACATTTGATGCAATGCTCCGAAAGAATGGGCAGGACTTTCATGCGAAAGTGCTCCATGGCTTCGGTTGCCCGCACCTGGTCTGTGCCCCATCCTGAAAAGCACACCAAAATGGCGGTGATGAGACATCGGCTCGAGTGAGAGCGAGTGTTTTCAACACCGACAGTAAATGAGTTCATTGACATCAAGTTAGGACATGTCTGTGATGCAAGCAACACCTCAGTCACGACTCTTGGACCTGGATTATGAGATTGCACTTCATGAATGGGATTTATTATAAAATTTCATGCTATTTCACCCCCATGGAGTCTCTGCACGCTGGGCTGCGCTTGTCATCGGCCTGGGCCTCAGCCTTTCAATCAAAGGGAGCGGGTTTGAACTCTCTGAAACACCTTCAGAGCATCTGTCGATTCATTGGGGCGGAAAGATCTTGGGCCAGTATCAGCTAGCTTACGACTCCAGCTCCAAGGAACGGCTCCATGACACCTACAAACCTTTCCTTCAACTGTTGGATCCTGATACAGGCCAAGCCATCACCAAGGGTGCCGGGGGACAATTCACTCACCACAGAGGCATTTTTCTGGGCTGGAACAAGGTGCAAACCGGCAAATCCAGCTATGATTTCTGGCATATGGTCCGATGCGCTCAAATTCACCAATCCTTCACACAAACCGAGGTATCAGCCGAACAGGCAAGCTTTCAATCCCGCATTCATTGGGCCCCTGACAACCAGAAACCCGTCCTGACCGAGGAACGCACGATGACCTTCCATCGCCCTCAGAATACAGACATGTCGCACGTCATTGATGTGCATACTGAGCTCACCGCAAGAGTCGATTTGGAGCTTGATGGGGATCCAGAACACGCCGGATTTCAGTTTCGACCTGCCAATGAAGTTCAGGCCAAAGAAACCCGTTACCTTTTTCCCAAAGAAGGGCAAAATCCACGTAAGGACAAGGATTTGCCATGGGTTGCCGAGCAATTTACGTTACAGGATCAAAGCTATACGGTGCTGCACTTGAATCATCCATCCAACCCCAGTCCCACTCAATATTCCGCCTATCGGGATTACGGAAGGTTCGGGGCTTTTTTCCGTCATTCGCTTGAAAAGGATCGTACCCTCGGACTGAACTACCGAATTGTCATACTGCCTGGGCCGCTCCGCGAACGAGAACGACTTCAAGCCATTTACGAGGAATGGGTCCACCCCTGAAGATAAGGTTTTCAGGCTCCAAACTCATCCGCTTCATCTCTGGCAATGGCCACCTCTCGCCTTAAAAGGTCGTGCAGGGTCACGATGCCAATCAAGCGCTTCTGTCCAGGCTCTACCAAGCCAACCAGCCCCGTCTCGGACTCGATCAGGGAGTATTGAAGTTCTCGGATACTTTGGGAAGGATGGCACACCACCGTCTTGGCAAGAATGAAGTCTCTGTTTTCGGAGAGGGCCTCCTGAGCTTCTTGGCGCGTCAAAACCCCCTGAAGAACGCCCTGAGAGGTGACTGGAAAACGATGATAGGGGTAGGCCCGCAAGGAAGACTCCACCGATTCGGGAGTCAGTGGCTCGATCACGACAGGAGAGAAATTGGCAATGGCCGAAACAGGCAATTGCTGCCAGGTTTTCAAATCACGTGGAGGGATCACCTGCTCGAGTTGATAGCCATCCTGCTCCAGAATGGCCTCATAAAAATTATCTTTCAGCAGACGTTTACTGACTGCACTGCTGATGAGAGCTCCAAGCATTAAGGCAGGCACCAGATAAAATTCGTTGGTCATTTCAAAAACAATGAGAATACCGGTCACTGGAGCCCGCACCACGGCCCCCAGACAGGCACTCATCCCCACCACGGCCAGAGTGATTTGGGCTTCGGTGCTGAGGTCGACAAAGAGTCCAAAAACGCCCGTCAACACGACACCCGTCATTCCCCCTAAAAAAAGAGTAGGCGAAAAAATCCCCCCACACCCCCCCATGCCATAACAGCAGATGGTCGCAATCAGCTTTCCCACCAGAAGCAACACAGCGATTCTCCAGTCAAAGGGCCCTGTCAAAGCAGCATTCAAGTCCTCGTAACCCACACCAAACACACCGAGGTGCCCCTGCCCTGTCGTGTTCCGGGTGTAGAGAAACACCCACGCACCGATAGCCCACGCGATCAGGGAGCCCAAGGCAGGAGTGAGCCATCCTGGAACCTTGTTCCATCGCTTACAGGAAGCACGCAAGGACAGACTGAAACGCTGAAACATCACCCCTACCAAAGAAGCAGTGGTTGCCACCAAAGGCGTCAGCAGGTAAATCGTCCAGTCAGGTGCTCCGACAGCAAAGATTTCCAGTGCTGGATTTTTTTCGGCGAGAAAGTGCACCGCGAAGGCACCGATGACGGAAGCGAGCAACACACTTCCCAGAAATCGACTGTTCAGATCCTGAACAATTTCCTCGAGCACAAAGGTGATGGCTGCCAGAGGCGTATTGAAAGCAGCCGCCAGACCGGCAGCGGCTCCCGATGCAGCCGCATGGCGCCGGTTCTGCTTGGGTTCTCCCAATATTCCGGCCAGATTGGAGGCAACACCACTGGCCAATTGAACACTGGGGCCTTCACGTCCCATACTCGCCCCCCCACCAATGCTCAGAACGCCAGCCACAAACTTGACCCAGGTCACTCGCCAGGGGATCTGACCAAAATCACTCCAAAAGGCAATTTTGAGCTGGGGAATCCCACTCCCTGATGCTTCCTTGCTACAATGCTGGAGCAACCAGCCGACCAGCAGGGAGGTGCTTAACATGGTCGCCAGGGATCCCAGCAAAAAGCTCTTGGTCGATAAGGTGGCAAACTGAGCAATGGTGTGATTGAAAACGAACTGGATGGACTTGTGAAAAGCGACGGCAACGACGCCGGCGACCACACCATAAAGACAAGTGAGAACAATCGCCCGGGACTTCTTTGGCAGTTTTTGAAAATAGCGGGCGAAGAGACCAATCATCGAAGGAGGGCATTAATGACCATCGTCCTGCCAATATCAAGAGTGGATTCCATGTTCTTACCCCAAACCGTTGGGTGAGGCCTTACGATTTGAAGCGAGACCTGTTTTGACATTGACCTCCTTTCGTATTCCTGCCTTTAATCCAGCAGTTTACCCAGCTCGCCATTATGATGACTCCAAACACTTTGTACCCACGTCCTTCCCGAAAAGGCTTTACCTTGATCGAACTGCTGGTGGTGATTGCCATCATCGCCATTTTGGCCGGCATGCTCTTACCAGCGCTCAGCAAGGCAAAGATGAAAGCCAAGGGTATCTCATGTCTAAGCAACCTGAAGCAGATGCAGCTGTGCTGGATCATGTATGCCACCGATCACGATGGCAAACTGGTACTCAATCATCTCGGAACGAGAGATTCGTGGATTGGTGGGAATGTGTCCTCTTCCCCTGGATGGACCAACCGCCTAGACATCATGCAGGCTGCCCTCTACCCTTACAACTCCTCGGAGGAGATTTATCGCTGCCCTTCCGATGTGGCCTTCAAGCAAGGATCCCGTACGGTTATCCGAGTCAGGAGTTTCTCCATGAGTGGTCGCATGAATGGGAACGCTGACTGGGTTTACCCAGGCCTCAAGGTATGGACCAAGGAGTCGTCCATCAACACGCCAGGCCCCTCGCAAGCCTTTGTTTTTGTCGATGAAGATAAAGACAGTATCGACGATGGATTCTTTGCCGTACGGGACCCTGCAGGGGCAAACACAGGTCACTGGCAAAACGCACCGGCAAGCCGACATGGCAATGGTGGGAATCTTTCATTTGCAGACGGTCACGTCGAGAATTGGCGCTGGGTGGAGCAAACGGCTACGGCTGTCACAGGCTTGGACACCCGTACCTTCGCCAACGATCGGGATCTCGAAAAATTTCGTAGGGCCTCACACTCACCCGATGGTCTTTAAGCCCTGATCACTCCGAATTCAAAACGCAAGCACGGCCGCTCCTTTTAAGGAGCGGCTTTTTCATGGGGTGCTCAATTCTTGCAGGGAGCCGTGCTCCAGATCCAAGCGGTAAAGCAACTGGTTGTAATCATAACGCGGCATAGGGTGCTCATGACCCGAAAAAGTCGTCACGTAGGTTCCTTCGAAATAAATAACTCTCCCTCCTTGCTCGTCCCAAAATGCTCGCTGCACCGGGTTGTAGAAGGACATTCTTTGATGCGAGGCAATTTTGATGACTTTTGGCCAGGGCCCCTCGGGCTTTTCCGATTCTCCGTAAAAAACCTCGCCCAACATGGAGGAGCCACCTATTTGATTGGCAATCAGAATGTATTTCTTCAAATAAGGATTCCATCGAACAGAACCCCGATGCAGCTGGACCCAAGCGCCTGTGGTCGCATGGCGGCTGAGAGTCCAACAATCGGACTCTCGCATGACCTGGTTTCCCACCCAGCTTGACTCTTGCTCCGATGTCACCGGAGGCAGATGCCTCCTCCAGACATAACCTTCTCCGGGCTCCTTGGAGGGGCCGAAAGACTCGTAGGCGTTTGGATCCTGGATCGCTTCCCACATCTTGGGAACGCGAATGTGGGCATACACATCTCCAAATTGGAGATAGGACTGATCGCCATGATGAGTCGTCAGAGGGTGCCCTCTGAGATGCTGCCATTGATTCTCAAGATCGAATGACACGAGAATTTTAAATCGGTTTTCTTTGGTATCAAAGGCGGCCAAACCGTGCTCAAGCTGCTTTTCAAGGGATTCTCTTCTCGAATAATGGACCGCCATCCTTTCTTGCCCTGATGCATCTTGCAGCACACAGAGACCATCCACCCACACCAAATCACCGGCAGGAAACATGGGAAACATGGACTTGGGCAGCCCCCGACCATCTAAAAAGTAGGACCATGCGACCAGGGGTGGGTTCACATCCTCAGGACTCGTGGCACCCGTCGTCCGAAAATTGCCTAAAGGCTAACGAAGGATGGAGGTATCCCACCAGAACCAGTAAATTTTTCGCCCAAAAACAACGCCCTGGCTGGAATCCTGGCCGGCGATTTGCAGAGAGGGTTCTTGCCAATCGATGCAGGGCTTCACACCCAGAAGCTGGGCATCTCGATAACGCCCAATGCCTGTGATGCGTTCGACCCTTTCAGCAGGCTGTGTCCGGTTGATCTGAACCAGAGAGGTCTGATTGGGCTTCAGTGCAATGCGAGTTCCTTGGTAGCCAAAACCATCGGCTTTGATTTGATACCCGTCGGAGCGCAGGTGCAGGAACATTTCTTCCCCATCGAGACCCGGTTCATGAATCACGACATATCCAGCGCTATCACTCCAGTAGGTTGTTTGCTGTGTGGTTTTGCATTCCACCAGTGGAATACCGACACCCGTACTGGCATCGATGACCCGCAAACCATAGACCGCCGACTGCAGGGGTGTTGCAAAGCGACAGATCAAGCACAGACAAGACAACGCCTACCAAACCCTTGGTGCAGAAGTGCCATCTGGCATACCTTGGGCTCGAGTGCGGGTGAAAGCCAACATGCGTGTGATGGAGAGCAAGCCCAAAAAGGGAATCATTCTGAAGCGGAGGCATCGTCCACACCCCAGTCCGCAATCTCTCCCCACTGGCTGAGGATATCCATTACCTCGGCCAAGGTATCAGGAGGGGAAGGCAAATCAAAAGATACCTCATGAACCGCATCTCCCTCCCAAACTTGCAGAATGCCTTTCCCTCTGTCTGTGCATCCAGGGCAACCGATTTCACTCCCCCAGTCATCCCATGGTTGACTTGAAAGCAGCTCGGTCAGAAGCTGCCAGACATCCTCGGGTACTTCCTGCTTGATGTCGATGGCAGGGAATGAGGTATCAGGACTTCTCGCCGTAAGGACAAGGGTTTCACCATCCCACTGTTGTTGTTTGACGCAATACCCCACACAACGCCCCAAGTCTTCTGTATAAACGACTCGAGAAATCTTCGTTGGAGGCGCAGGCGGCTCGAATAAGCTCACCTGAGACAGAACCTCTACCAACAGGTCTTGAATGCCTGGAGCATCGAGAGGGATCTGATAGGGTTGATGGTGGACGCTGAGCTCTAACCATCCAAAGCCTTCACAGTCCCAGCAACGGTTTTCCCAAGGCAGGGCCGCTTCCAGGATAGCTGGCCATCGAACTATTTCGGTTAAAGATTGCCAGTCTCTGGCTTGTGTTCGCCTGGATCCGGATCGCGGTTTGCTGGCGCCCGAAGGATCGGAAAAATGCCAGTAGGTATTGGAAGGGTTGATGGTGACGTCCTTACGAGACAAACCATCCATCCCGCTGGTATGTTCAAAGTACCGCAAGGATTCCAGTTCAGGAGGTGGCACCTTGAAGGATCCACGCAGTCTTTGAAGAAGATCCTGAAGGGCTTCCGCACCCTCCAGTCTGGCGCCTTGTGGAAAGGTCACACGATGTGTCGCACCTGCCAGACTGATTTCGATCCATTCGGTGCCTGTTCCCTCGCAATACGCACAAGACACATCCGCTGGCAAGGCCTGAAAGCTCTCCCAATCCAGAAGGGACTCGCAACGGCTCCAAAGGGTCGCATCCCAGGAGCGCTCTTGATAAGGTGGGAGCGTGTTCATGGAGGTAGACGCCACGAAGGTCGTGTAAGTCCGCTCAATGTAGAGCGATTCCTCGCAATAAGACTCGCAGTCATCGAATCGAACACCGGTGGCAAAACGAACGACAGGTTGTTCGGCATCATGCTGGGTCAATGCCAGTGCTCCGTAGTCTCCCCCGGGAGCCCATAGTAACCCTTCCTCCCCGAGCAAAGATCCATCCAGGGAGAAACCATAGCAACCGCTTGGCGTGTAGGCTCCCAAAAGATTGAGCCCCCCTTGTTCTGCCAGTCCAAAGTGCCAAACGTCCTGCCCCATGCGCAGCAGCAGATCATCATGACTCCATTCCATCTCGTAGGAAGAAAAAGGAAGAAACCAGGGCTTTCCTACCGGTTCCAACAGACCTCTTGAACTCACCGTCCATTGGCTGATGTTGGAGATATCTGGCGCATCCTTGAGATCGTTTTCCGGCGACACATCCAACTGATGCGCGATGATGCGGCCCTCGCCATCGACCTGAACCAGATGAGGCCATTGGTCCGAAAAGTGCCTGGAGTCACTCAACCGGGCTGCAATGCCATCGTAGGCCAAGACGTCCAGCCAATCCTTTCCGTCGGATTGAAAAGTATCCGCGTCATAGTGCTGCCCGACGGTATAGACCACCTTACCTTGATGCGACAGGCCTTTGAGCTGCCCCGGGAGGCTGACCGGATCGCGAAGGGTTGGGTGTATGGGATCCTCGTAATCAATGACTGAAAGATAGGACTTCCGCACCCATGGAATGCCAGGACGCTTGAGAGAAACATTCTCTCCTGAAAGCATGGTCTGATAACTGAGGTAAACCAGACCTTCAGCGGTGTAAGCTTCCGAGAAATCCCAAACCGAATCCAAGGCCATGTCAAAATCAGAGAGAAAGGTGGCCTTCCCATCGCCGGGAGCCCGATAGGCAAGAAATCTTGCCCCTCCCCAGTTGCCAGGCCAAGGCCAAAGGGTATCACCGACGACATCCATGAACGGAACGCCCCACCATCCGTAATAATTGCCTTGAGAAGTCTGCCAGACCAAAAGATCTTCGCGGACCCACAAAGCCTTGAGGTCACTCATGGGCAGTGTGGTTTCAAGCGGAGTCACCGATTCATGAACCAAGCTCACCGCAGGCATTTCGCTGAGATCAAAGACCTTTAAGTGTAGCTTTTGCTCCCGAGTCTCTTCGGAGTCTTCCACCTGGACCAGATGCGAAGGACCACCGCTTGCCTGAAGGGTGTAGAAAAGTTGCCCTCGCAATTCAGCACCCAAGACATAATCCTCTCCGAGGGGAATCCTTGACAGGGCAGCCGTATCGTTTGCCACGCTGACAACTCGAATGGATGATGAGGCTGGGCTCCATAGGCTCCCCCTGTTCAATTCGATGTGATACTCTTCGAAAGCGAACAATTGATCCACTTTCCAGGAAAGCTCCAACTCGGATTGGACTCGGGGGTGATCCCGATCCTCAACCCCGACCGAAAGCAAACTTCTCCCTGAAAGGGAGAGAATGGCCTCATCGACCATGGTGGATCTTCTTGGACGCACCTTATGCTCAATCAGGCCGCGCTTGACCAGTTGGTCTCCTTGTAAGTCGATCAACTGAACGGCCATGGTCGTCTGATTTTCCTCGTAAGCCTGAAAGGGAACCAGGATCAGGCCTGCTTCTTCCAACCATCCAAAGGCTTTTTCATCCGTGTTGGCCTCACTCCAACTGTGATGCGTACCAATAGGCACACGGCTCAACAACCCTGGTTGCGATGGATCCCGGACGTCGAATAAGGATACGGCCACACGCCAGCCTTCCACATTGTCGATACCAATACTCAGGAGACGGTCTCCGAGAGGCTGAATGTAGGTCGACCAGCCAGGCACTTCCAATTCGCCTGAGATCGTCGGTCGGGAGGGATCGGAAAGATCCACGATCCACAGGGGGTCGACTCTGAGAAAGGTCACGATGTAGGCTTTATCCCCGTCAAAACGAGTGGCAAAGAGGCTTTCATTTTTTCCAAGTTCAACCTGCCCCAACCGGATGGGTTTGGCTGGAACACTTAAGTCATAGGTTTCCAGCCGAGTCATCAATTCAGGTTCTCTGGACTCACTGATCACCCTGAGCACTTCTTCATGTACGCTCAGTTTGAACTTGTCCTTCACCCGACCACGAGGCTGGATGATGGCTACTTCCTCCATACTGCCATCCGACGCTCCTATATCGATCATTCGAATACGCGACTGCCACCAGTCATTTTGCCCTTCCCCCTGCGTACAGACAAAAAGCATTTCCGAAGTCGCATGGACGACATTCCCATAACCAGGAATCCAGATCGAATCTCGGGCGATGGGTTGAGATGGATCACTCAAGTCGTAACTGCTCACCAAGGAACCCCATTCCCAAACCCTCTCGCCTAGCAAGTCTTCCCGGTATTGGTAGATTTGCGAAACCACATAGAGAGCCGTCCCCACCAGCCTGCTTTCTTGAATCGTTCCTTGAACCGGAACACTCGAAGCAATGACAGGTTGCTGCTTCGTAACATCGATCATGACAAGACGACTTTCCGCATCGCCAGACCAATAGTTGCATCGGTTTCGAGCCAGGAGAACCGCATAGGCGGCGTCCATGACATACATCTGTTCGCCTGCTGCAGGGAGAGACAATTCACCGGACAGTTGGGGTTGCTTCACATCGCTGATATCCACCACTTGGAGCCCCCTGAATTGGTTGAAGAAGAAGAGACGATCTTCGTGAATGCTCCAGATATCCGATTCCACAACGCTTCGCTCACTGGTTTCGCTCGTCTTGGAAGCGTCCTCCATTTCAGCACCTGCCGCCCCGTCGAGGGTTGGAATGGCATTGGCAGTGATACCCTCTTCCTCCTGAGGCGCCACAAATTCATGAGGACCGGTAAAAGCGCTGGCATCCAAATCATCCAGACGCACGGCCTTGATGCGCAACCACTCATTGTCTCTGGATGGTTTGAGCTCAAACCGAAAAATCCCAGCTTGCCCATTGGTGTACAAAACGGCTTTAGGCACCCATGCCCCTTGACCAAAACGTGGTTTACCTTCCAGAAAAACCTGCTGGTATCCTTCTGGCACAAAAGCAGTGACTTCAATATGATCGTCCACCGAAACGATCTGTTGGATGTGAGGCCTTAATCCCTCAAGCTGCTGAGCCTTTAAACAGGTGACCGTTGCAAGACATAGGAGGAGGCAACATGCCATGACTCTCTTGAACAAAATGGCATTCAGACAAGCTGGCGCCTGTCGGCATTCTCCTGAAAAGGCCTCCTTCGAATGCGGTGCAGCCCTTTGAGGGACACTGGAAGATACGAGATTCATCATCAATCTGAGTCTATTAAATAATTAAATAGAGGGTGACTCAGAAGGCAATCCTTGATGACACTATCTTCTGAAGTAAAAGCCACCATGAACCAGTCCTAAGCCTTGATGCATGCAGCCCACAAAGCTAGATTTTATACCAAGATGCGATCACGCCCCCCATTCTTGAGGACCTCAACCTGGACCGTTTCATGGGTCTTACTGCATCTGTTGCATTCCGTATCCTTCTGGATGCATGCCGCAGCTCCCGAGCTTCAACATTGGTTTCCGGTCGGAGGCCAGGTAGGTGAAACGCTCACGGTCACCAGTGTCGGAAAAAACAATGACTGGCCCCCCCAAATTTGGGTATCCAATCCCGAGGTCCGGTTCACGGCAGAGGAGACCCCTAACACGTGGAGCGTTGAAATTGGAAAGAACATTCCTCCTGGTTCCGTTTTGATACGATTGTTTAACAAAGAAGGCGCATCCCAAGCTCGTTGGTTTTTGATCAATGAAACCCAAAGTTTTCGGGAAACCGAAGCCAACCACACCATGGCCAACGCCAATCGAGTACCCATCCACCGAATGATTCATGGTCGACTCTCGGAGCGCCAGGATGTGGACACCTATCAGGTGGCTTTAAAAGCGGGCACCACATTGGTCGCCCGCATGGACGCTTATGTGCTGGGATCTACTGTGGATCCACTCATGCGCTTACTCGACGCGGATGGCAGAGTGCTAGCCATCAACCATGACCATTATCATCTCGATCCATTCATCACCTTCGACGTGTCCCGATCGGATCACTATTACGTGCAGGTCATGGGGTTCCCCTACCCGGCCAACGCTAGCCAGCGTTTCGGTAATGGCGATGGTTACATCTACCAACTTCTCCTCACCGATCGACCTTACATGAAGGCTTCTGAAACCCTCAAAGAAGAAGGGTCGGTTCGTTTGAACCTGGACGGCTGGAACCTTCACGACGTCCGTTCTCCTCCAGGTCGGGCCGACATCTTGCCTCGCTATTCCGATCGTGCAACAGAGGAACAAAGGCGTCTCATCCATATGAAAAACCTTTCGCTGGAAAAGGAGCCCAATGATCGGCTTGAGACAGCAACAGGGATCTCCCAGGCCGCACGGGGCAGCCTGGATCATCCAGAAGATATGGACTGGTATCGCTGGTCCCCTGAGGCCCATACATGGTATCAGTTGGAGGTTCAATCAGGTCGCTTGGGGTATGAAGGGGATTGCCTGCTCAAACTTTACTCGGAAGATGGAAAGGAAATGGCTTCCAATGATGATGCCGCAGGGATGCGAGACCCCCGAATGGAGTGGCAGTCAAAGGATCCACAAACCTGCTACCTTCGGGTCTCTTCCCTGCTGAAAAGCAGTCAACCTCCGACGCGTTATCGCGTGATCGCCCGCCCCATGCGCCCCTCTTGCCACCTCACCCTCGAAAGTGAGCGATTGAACATCCAACCTGGAGATTCCCAAGAACTGAAGTTAAGCATTCAGCGAACCTTCGGTCACTCCAAACCAATCCTCATCAAAGCCCTTCACCTGCCGCCAGGCGTGTCCATGCCTTTGGTGACTGCCGAAGCCAACCAAAAAGAAATCCTTCTGGTATTTCATGCAGCTCACTCAAGTCGTTCCTACCAAGGGCCCATTCGCATTATGGGAGTGGACTTGGATAATCGCTGGAACCAGTATGTGGCAGGAAAGGAAACCGTCACCACATCGGTGAACAATGGCGTACCCAACGGTTACCTGGACCAGGTCTTCACCAAGGTCCTTGACCCATGGCTTACTCTAACCTCTGCGTCAGAGGGCATGGACAACGAAGAACCATGAATCGTCCTGGCTTGATGAACTCTTTTGATCTGCTTAAGTCACCGATGAAGCCACAGCCTTTGCAGCCGATTCATCACCTGGCAGGCATTCTCCTCATTTGCTTATGCAACGGGATTCAGGCAGATACCACACCTTCCAATTTCATGGCACGTGCTGGCATCATCGACATCACTCCCACGAACTTGCCTATTCGTCTCGCAGGATCCATGCATCCTGTTGAAACATCCATCATCCATGATCCACTGAAGGCCCGCATTGTGGTGCTCTCCAACGCATCAACGCGCATGATAGTGGGAACCTTGGATGTTTGTGTCTTACCAGAACAGGCGTTCAAGCCGTTGCAGAAAGGCATCGCAACAGCCACAGGCATTCCGCCGAACCATATCAACCTATCGGCGACACACACCCATTCCGCCCCACCGTTGACCGGCCTTTTTCTCAATGATGCGGAAACGGATTATCTTGAATGGATGATGGATACCGTAATCGATGGGGTGATAAAGATAAGCCATCAACCTGAGGAACCTGTCAGGATCGGATGGGCAAGGGCTCCCATTCCCGAACATGTGTTCAATCGCAGGTGGCTCCTCAAAGAAGGAGCAAACTACGAAAACCCGTTTGGATCGCACGAAGATAGGGTCCGCATGAACCCTGGCTACGGGGATCCTGATATCAGCCAACCCTCAGGACCCACGGACCCTATTCTGGAAGTACTGGGTATTTCCAGGAGTGACGGTTCGCCTTTGGCATTGATAGGCAATTATTCCCTTCACTATGTCGGTGGAGTCAACGGCATCTCGGCCGACTATTTTGGGGCCTACGGAAATTGGTTGAAGCAGTATTTTCAAAGGGAATATCCCAACAAGCCATTTGTCGGCTTGCTCACCAACGGCGCCAGCGGAGACATCAATAACCTCAACTATGCACTCCCCACCCCGCCCCCAAAGAAGCCTCCTTACCAAAAAATTAAAGAGGTTGCCCAGAGTGTTGCCAGTAAAACAGCCGAACTTTTTGAACAAATGTCCTGGGAGCCGCAAGGTATCCTTGCAGTCCAAAACGAAACCATCGTGTGCCGCGTACGGCGCCCGGATCAAAAGCGCTCATTGGAAGCGCAACGCTTGTTCGAGAAAGCCCGCGACAAGCATCCGACGCAATGGACCCGGCAGGAGATTTATGCCAGAGAAAGCATCCTTCTTAAGGCACTCGACAGGGAGGTCCCTGTGTCTCTGAGCGCCATCCGTATTGGATCAGGCTGCCTGCTGACCCTCCCCACAGAAACCTTTTCAAGTATTGGACTGGAGCTCAAAAAGGCATCCCCCTTTGCGCACACTATGGTCATCGAATTGGCCAATGGCTATCATGGCTACTTACCGACACCGGAGCAGCATCGTTTGGGCGGATACGAGACCTGGATGGCCCGCAGCAGTTACCTTGAAATAGACACCTCCGAGACCATCACAAGAACCTTGCAGAAGCTGTTGGATCGACTGGATTACGAAAATTAATATTTCCACAAAGCCACGTACGGACAAACCGATCCGCACATGTTGCTAAGTGTTATCTCAAGAGAGTGCTCTCCTGATGCCGAACCAAGATCGCTGATACGAATCACCTCTTGTTCAAGACCTCCATCACGCGGAAGGCTTACCACCATATTGTTTTCAGTCAAATTCACGGAACTATCTTTATCGGCATTATCATAGCGAAAGCGCACTCGTGGGTATTGATCGGGAGCCATGTCGATCTTCATGTGAGCAGCAGGGGAATTTTGAATAAGCTCCTTGATTCCTTCAAGTGCCCCTTGCCCATGATCCCCAACACAGCGATTGGAAACTTCCTCACTGGTTATGAAGCGAACGGCAATCTTCGCATTGCAAGTTATTGTAATCTTGTCAGGACATCCCCCCCCCATGACATAGAAGATCCCAACCACCAACTCGGAAGCCTCTGTTGATTGTACACCGACTCCTGCATGCGAACCATCGGCACTCTGCTCCAGCAAACTAGCGCTGACGATTTCCTTCACAAACCGGGAAATATTGGCGCTGTTGCTGAAACTTGCCAAATTGGCAAAGTTGGAATTTTCGCTATAACTAGCGCAAGTTCCTGGTATTTCCCAAGGCTTGATAAAGTTGATTTTTGCCTCGTAATTCTTGTAATAGAATTTGACTGAATTGCCTTCAACCAGCGAAAGATGGTTTTCGATGATCATGAAAGCTTCCAGGTCGGCTTTAAAAATGTCTTCGTGATATTTTGCTCGCTGATTGAGCTCAATATCCAGGCCACCTTCCGATCTGAAGCGAACAACTGCATGGTCACCCCCTTTGAGGTTCACAATCGTCTTGGAGCCCTTGTCCGCATTACGTAAATCCTTTGCACCACTGGCCTGAATGATACCAAAGCCCCTAAATGGCCCCACACAGCCTATGATGTAATAGTTGGCCGCTCCATCGATCGTCCCCGATATTTTGATAAATTCATCAGCCCTGTCATGAACTTGAATATCGTTCCACATGACCACCTGATTTTCCACTACCACCCCTTCGGGAAGATCCAGAATATCATCATCAATGGCTACTTCGATAACCTGTTTGCGTCGTCTGCGTAGAAGGGGTGCCAGCGAAATGTTGGTGCGGCTGAGGACAGCAAAACCAATAACAAGAATGACTCCAAAGGTTACGTAAGTTACAATGGCACTCTCCAGAGTCACCCGAAAAGTCAAAACGAGCGGCAGGTTTTTGCAAGGTAATTGAACCCCACAGAGGCTTTATGGCTTACGGGTTAACAGTAACGCAAGCCGCCGTAAGGTGATTTCAGCACATCCAGAAGACTTTGAATATAGGGTTGACGGCACAAACCCGAGTGTGCATCAATCGAATGATGGATTTTTTGATTCAATTACTTAGTTCACGCGACCTGCTTCTTGGCAGGTCGTAGGCGGCGGTATTTGAATGCAAGCAGTCTGACCCCGCAGCCCTTTCCCTTAGGCTACGGGGTTTTTGTTTATTCAATCCTGCCAAGGAACAAAATCAAAAATCCTCGTAATATTGTCATGAGAACCAAGCGTATTAAGATTTTTGACACCACGTTGCGCGATGGAGAGCAATGCCCCGGAGCTTCCATGCACTTGAGCGAGAAAATGGAGGTGGCTAGACAACTGGCAAGACTGAAGGTCGATGTCATTGAAGCCGGGTTTCCTGTCATAAGCGACGGAGATTTCTCGGCGGTCCAAACAATCGCCCAAGAAATCAAAGGCCCAACCATCGCCGGCTTGGCAAGATGTGTTTCCAGAGATATCGAAGCAGCCGGTCGAGCTGTCTCGCCTGCAGGATCCAAAGGCCGCATCCATGTGTTTCTGGCAACCTCAAAAATTCACAGAGAGTTCAAACTGGGGAAGGCTGAGGACGAGATTATTCGACTGGCGGTAAAGGGAGTCAAACAGGCCAAAAGTTTTGTGGATGATGTCGAATTTTCTCCAGAAGATGGTTCCCGCACCGAACCTGAATTTCTTGTGAAGGTTTGTCAGGCAGTGGTGGATGCGGGTGCCACTACAGTCAACATACCCGATACGGTTGGGTGGGCCGTCCCTGCGGAATTCGGCTCTCTGATCGGCCATCTGCACGCCGAGGTGCCTGAGTTCCGATCAGGCAAAGCCATCATCAGTGTCCACTGCCACAATGATCTAGGCTTGGCCGTCGCCAATTCCCTTGCTGCCGTTGAAGCAGGAGCCAGACAAGTCGAATGCACTGTCAATGGCATCGGAGAACGCGCAGGCAATGCTGCACTGGAAGAAATCGTCATGGCATTGAAGACACGGTCAGATGCTTTTGGCGGTTTCAAAACCGGCATTAAGACACATGAAATCGTAAAATCTTCCAGACTTGTCTCGCGAATGAGCGGTCTGACAGTACAACGGAGTAAAGCCATTGTGGGAGAGAACGCCTTTGCTCATTCCAGCGGAATTCACCAAGACGGCATTCTGAAAAAGCGCGAGACTTATGAGATCGTCGACCCTCAAGAGGTCGGTTGGGGGCAGACGGAACTGCCTTTGACGAAGCACAGCGGTCGGGCGGCCGTCGCAGCCCGCCTCAGACACCTTGGTTTCAGCATGTCGGAGGCAGAGGTAACTTCCATTTTCAGTCGCTTCAAGGAAATCGGCGATAAGAAAAAATTTGTTTACGATGATGATTTGGCGGCTCTGGTCGATGGCCAACGAACCGCTGTAATAGAAACATGGTCCCTGGATTACGTCCATGTCACGACTGGCATCCATGCCATACCCACCGCGACTGTGAGACTTAAAAGAACACATGCCTCACAAAACCAGGATCTAGAGATTTTGGAGGATGCAGGCGTCGGGGATGGTCCTGTTGATGCCGCCCTCAAGGCTATCGATCGGCTCACCAAAACAAACGGAACCTTGAAGGACTATCTCCTGAGGTCTGTTTCACAGGGCAAGGACGCAATGGGGGAAGTTGTTGTCAAGGTAGACTTCGGAAAGGGAGAATTCATCACCGGAAGAGGCGCCAGCACCGATATCATCGTCGCCAGTGCCAAGGCCTACCTCAACGCAGTCAATCGCAAGCTAGCTACCTCAAACCAAAAAACAAAGATCGCACGCAAGCGAAAACCCAAACGCCATTAAGGTGGTTGAAGGACTTCCAATCACTGACATGCGAGAGGAGCTCTTGCAGTTGCCAAACTTTGGATGTTACCGTGCCATCAGATACTCACTTAAAACCGAATCCTGCCTCTGCCATGTTTCATCCGTCTTACTTAAAATGGTTGGTGATGATTTCCGGGTTTTTACCCTACTCACTCACCGCTCAATCAGAATCCACCATGACCCTCGACGATCGAATCAATGGCATCATGGAGCCCATCACCAACGTCATCATGAAAGTGATTTTCGTCGAGGTGTCCATCGGATGGGGACAGGCCGTACCTTTCGTACTGATTTGGCTCCTTGCAGGGGCTGTGTTCTTTACCGTTTACAACAAATTCGTGAACGTCAGGGCTTTCGGCCATGCTCTGGCCGTGGTTCGAGGCAAGTATGACGATCCAAACCACAAAGGAGAGGTTTCCCATTTTCAAGCCCTGACAGCTGCCTTGTCGGGCACAGTGGGTGTCGGGAACATTGCCGGAGTAGCCGTTGCGGTTTCATTAGGCGGGCCGGGGGCCACTTTTTAGATGATCATCGCCGGTTTGCTTGGAATGAGCTCCAAATTCGCTGAATGCACCTTGGGCACCAAATACCGACGCGAAAACCCTGATGGCAGTGTTTCTGGAGGACCGATGTATTACCTTAGAGAGGGGCTTGCCAAACACAAATGGCCCAATTTAGGAAAGGTCATGGCTGTCATCTTCGCCATTGCCTGCATCGGAGGTTCCCTGGGCGGTGGCAACATGGTCCAAATCAATCAGGCCACCCAACAATTGGTCGAGGTAACCGGAGGTGAAACATCCATCTTCGCCCAACAGGGATGGATCTTTGGTGTGGTCATGGCTGCCATCGTAGCGTTGATCCTAATAGGCGGCATCAAAAGCATTGCCAAAGTCACCGAAAAACTCGTCCCCATCATGGTGGGTATTTATATCGCTGGGGCCTTGGCCGTTCTTTTTGCCCACACGACTGAAATCCCCGCTGCGATCGGAAAAATCATTGGCGGTGCCTTCAATAATGACGCCATGTATGGCGGCATCATCGGGGTCCTGATTCAAGGATTCCGCCGTGCTTCCTTTTCCAATGAGGCAGGGATTGGCTCGGCATCCATTGCCCATAGCGCTGCTCGAACCAACGAACCCGTTTCCGAGGGAATTGTCGCATTACTCGAACCCTTTATCGACACGGTTGTCATCTGCACCATGACGGCCCTAGTCATCATCATCTCGGATTATGGCGCATTCGAACAATCCGAAGTGCTTGCCAGCGCCCAAGCCGGAAACCTACAGGCAATCAATTTGACCTCTTCAGCCTTTAGCAGCACGCTTTCTTGGTTTCCCGTCATTTTGTCCGTAGCGGTCATTCTCTTCGCCTTGAGCACCATGATTAGTTGGAGCTATTATGGACTAAAAGCATGGACCTACCTTTTCGGTGAAAGCCAACTTTCGAGCCTCGCATACAAAACCCTGTTTTGTCTCTTCGTGGTGATTGGTTCGGCGATCTCGGCTCAAAGCGTTTTTGATTTTGGCGACGCCATGATTTTTGCCATGTGCTTTCCAAACATGCTCGGGCTCTACTTCCTGGCAGGGGAAGTCAAGCACGACTTGAACGACTATCTGAAGAGGGTCCGCAGCGGAGAAATTAAGAGGTTTTCCTGAGGATCAGACTACTCGGTAGTCAGCCGGAAAAAACGAATCGAAGCTGTCTCCGGAAACTCAAGGGTGGCGTGAACCGTACGCTGTGTCTTCATGGGCTTAACATCCCACAATGACTGCCACTCCCGGAGGTCTGAACTCCCCTCAAGCCTGTATGATTGAGCAGATTTCACCTGAAACCCAAACGAAATACCATAAGCGTGAAAACTGACTGAATGCATTTCCAGCCTGTCGGAGGGGTCCAAAGGATTCGTCCCAGCGTTGAATTCGTCTTTGTTCGTCATACCATCCCCGTCGGTGTCTAGCACGAAAGCTTCAGGCATGAAGGGATCCATCCCAAAAGTGATCTCCCACTCGTCTGAGAAACCGTCGCCATCGGTATCCTGCCGGTTGTCTTTGCCCGGAGTTCCCCCCTCAGCCAATGGGACCATTCCATCAAGCATCCCTGCCACTCGCCCCATTGAAACACCCCTGGTCTGTGCCCCATAGTCCACCCGATCAACGATGTCACCTGATGGATCGAAAAGGAAAATGGAATCACTGTCACCAGACAATTTGAATGGAAGTTGGAATTCTTCTGCCCCCTGCCCCAAGGCTTCACCCACCCAAAAGCCGAACAACCCTGTTCCCATGAAGGAGAGCGGTGGAAAGGTAAAGGAGTTCCTGATCTGAGGATCATCACTCAGCATGAAACCGTCCATACGGACCGGCTCTTGACCGGTATGCACCAATTCCAACCAATCCTCCCCTTGTTCAGGTTTGGCCATCCATTCATTAATGCGAAGGGCATCCACGCTTCCCATGCGATGCAGTTCGTTAGGCGTTCCGGGGGTAGGTCGCCCCAAGTGCCACTGTTGATTTTCCGAGTGGCGTATCAACGATCCATCGGGCGTTTGCCATCCGAAAACCAGTCCGTCGGCAAACCGCGGTTTCAGCGCATCGGTTAAATCCACCAACCAGAGTTGATCTCCCCTGGCTTTAAGACCAAACCCGGCATTCCACCGATGCTGAGGTGCGTTGCCATCCAACCATACAAGTCGCAATTCTCCTGGAAGGAGATCTTCGTGCCCATTCAGAACGAACTTGGAGGGATTCTCAGGATTATCGGTCAGGGCCCAATGACTCAAGTCAATGGCAGTCTGACCCTCGTTTCGCAACTCAACCCAGTCACAGAAAGTCGACCAGGGGCTCATGGTATCCCTGTTATCCGCCATCACCTCATAAATGACGATTTCCGGAAATATGGTGTTCTGCAGGATAAAGGATGGGGTTTGGGAACGCTGCCACAAATAACCTGCCGGCGCACCTTCTCGTTGAAAGCTCGTATCCGGGACAGGATTGAAGAAAGCCATGTGATCCAGGACCCGACCTTCTCCATCGGAAAGCATTAAACCACCCACTTCACGTTGTGAGACTGGCAAGCTTTCGACGAGTCCATCGTGAGGCTTCAGCAGAAAGGTTTCATGGGGAGCCATGAAACTCAGGCGAGGAATGGAAATCCCGGCCCCGAGAAATTTAGGTGTCAACTGAAGGCTCCATTGACTGATATCCAGCGGATAATCGCTCTCATTGGACAATTCTATAAAGCCATTGTCATGATTTGAATCACCACTGGTTGCCCATTCACTCACCCATGCAGTCTCCGTTTCGCCCATTCTGGCAATCTGATTACCAAAGCCTGGTGTAGGAGCCCCAAGCCGCCAAGCCCCTTGAGGATCGCGTCCCAGAGACCAGCCAGGTATTTGCCGCCCGTATACCAGATGATCGACCAGCTGATGGACGTCACCAACGCGTTTGAACAAATAAAGCCCCTCCCCTTTGTTATCCAACCCAAAGGGGAGTTCAAAACCCTGATCGGAATGAACCGATCCAGCACCCACCACAAACCGTTGCCTGGCTTCAACGAGACTTTGAGGAGAAAACTGAAACTTGGAAGGATTTTGAGCATCATCAGTGATACTGTAATCGTCGAGCACAATCCTCACTGATTCTAAGTTCACAAGCTCTACAAATTCAGAGCGCATGATGGCATCATCATGCCAAGGCACAGAATGGGCAAAAACTTCACTGAAGCGAATGGGAGTTGTTTCATTCGACCGCAGCCAATCGACTTTTCTGATTTGTTCCGGTAAGTCGAGCCAGTTCCCAGCACGGTTCTGGCCCATAAACTCAACATGATGCCACCCGTCACCCATTTCATCGAGACGGAGTGTCTGGGCCACGCTCATCGTGGCAGACCAATCGCCGTAGTCGAGTCTGTAGCGGTAAGAATGAATCCCCGCACCCCCGACCTGAATGTCCAGTTGACGCCCCACAGCGACGCCTTTGACTTGGTTGCCGCCAATCGCAACGCCTGATGGCACCTCGGCTCCGGCATCAAAACCCAGAGAAGCGATACCAATGGCGGGAGAGTGGGCCTTGAGCTGCACGTCTCCACCCACCAAATCCACAAAGGCCGGGTCACCCGAAACATTACCAGAACCATAGGCATGCCACATTTCAGGCATCAGGGAAGAATCAATCCGAACTGAGATCTTTGGATCCAAAACCAGAGCATCACTCAGGGCATGCAACACTTTTGTGTCCTGAAAAATATTCCCCTCCATCTCCAATGAAACAGGTGGTTGAGTGCGTCGAACCAACTCCATGAAACTGACCGACCCAAGCCTGGATCCGACAAATGTATTGTGAGCCGCGTAAGCGCTGGACCACTCCTTCAAAAGCAGGTCATGATCGTTGTTCAGAAATACATTTCGTATGAGGCTGATATTCGAGCTCACACCATTGTAAACCCCAGTTGCCACAGCATGAGATTCACTATCACTGCCGTTGGCCTTGTGAAAATTGGAGAACCAATTTCCTTCGATGTAGGCATCAGCGCCGTCCAGGTCGAGACCATCATCCGAACCGCCCAAAAAGCGATTGTAAAGGAATTGCGGCACGGGTCCCGGAAGCTTGCCGCCCGTAAAATCGATCACATCGGCGTAACCGGTGGTCTTACCGAAAACACAATTTTCTACAATCCAGTATCCTGCTTCAGGAATACCATAGCCCGATATGGGTTCCCCGTTGGTCACATCAGGAAATTCTGAATCTTTCAAATGTAAAGAGCTTCCATCCGTGCGCAAAAAACTTCGATAAGCACCAATCCACTTAATATTTTGAATGTCGCACTGAGAATCCGTGAGCCTTATCCCGGGCGACTCGGACCATTCGAAGGTGACGTGCTCAATCTTATTTCCCTCCATGGACTGGTCTAGGTGAATCCCCCCCCATCGGGTTGTTTCAAAACGATTTCTTGTGAACACAATCCTCTTATTGGACCGACCCTTCACTAGTAAATTCCCGTGCACTATCAGCCCCGCCCCCTGATTCAATTCGACAGTGGTTCCTGCCTCAATCTGAAGCGTCACCCCTTTCGGAATCACCAGGTTTTGTTGAACGACTATGGGGCTTTGGCTGGCCTTCCATAGAGTGTCTGCTTCCAACACCCCTCCGTGCGGGATCGAAGCTTTCTCAGTCTCCCTGTATACCAAGACTCTTTTGGAATCTTGCAGGCGCTCGTTTTTATCAAAGGACTCCACTGTGATCTCATTAACCCCGGGGTGCAGTGCCACACCATCGATCTGCCACTTCCCCACCCATGGCAGCCAGAGAGCCTCCTCCCCAGCAACCCTGACCCGATGGGTTTGAATGAGATCGGAGGACCCGCTCAAGGACATCGACTCAGAGGGCGCTTGGTAGTAACGTAGCCAAGCCGGTTCTGCAAAAAGAAGGTTTACATCAACGGTGAGTTGATCCTGAAGTTGTTCTCTCACCTCTTTTTTTCTCGTCAAAGCAAACTGGACAGTTTGTTCAACAAATTCCCGTGAAGTCCAGGAACCAAGGACCTGGCCCACAAAGTCTGCAAGACGACTCGGATGGAACAAGGTATCGGAAAGATGCTCAAGCTCGGCGAAATAGAGAGGCGCAATGGAAGGATGACCAAGAAAGCGTCGCGGCACCTCTTTGGCAGCAGCACGACGGATGGAGAGATGATTCATCACCACCCCCATCCCGAGAATGGAATCCAGGTCGTAGGGTATCAAAATGGCGCGAGGATCTTTGCTTCCAATGAAGAACGCATAATCGCCTGCTCCACCATTGGCGAAGCTCGTCTCGGTATTGGCTAGCAGTGCGTCCATGGCAAAATATTTCAACCAAAGCGCTTGATGCACTACCGATTCCAACCCCAGTGAAAAGGCGTCTGGATCATCCTTGGACAAATGCCTTGTGAGCGCGATCAGATCGCTCCAGTCATTGGCTTCCTTCCGATTGCCCTTGGCGTAGAATCCGGGTCTGGCATAACTCGATGGGTCATCGCCAAGATACTCCAGATTCCCATTTCCCGAAGGGCGATAGAGTTGGCCTTCATTATCATCTGCAAAGAAATGATCGACGAATTCACCGTCCAACAAATCCACTTGAGCATAGCATCCAAACTGGGGAAAACCAGGGTTTGCCAGGTTTTGGCCGTTTTCGAGCCACCTGACGGGTCGAGAGGGTGCCACCGGTAGTCCTACTTGACGGTAAAAGGCAGCCCCCAGGACCTGCGAGGGAACATTCACGGCATTGAGAGCCACTCCTAGGCGTTCCCGCCAGGGATGGTCACTAGCAAAGTTAATGCGCCTGTTTTTGGGATACCCGCTACGCGAGGTACTTCCACGTAATCTCAATCCAACGCCATAGCGTACCTCCCACTGTCCCTGCTCATGACATAGGAACGTGGCGTTCAATTGAGCATCGCTACTTGCATTCCACGGAAGCTTTCCAATCGCGCTCAAACGGTCTCTATCCTTCAGGCTCGTGATGACCCTGAGCGTGGGCAGTGTCGCATCTGCTTCGTGCCAATGATCATCTACCTGATAGTAGGCATTGGCCACTTGTCCTTGATCGGTTTCAGCAGGACAGTGACGGAAGTTGCCAGCGGCATCGGTGGCCCGAACGTAAAACTCGCAAATGACTTGATCGGCTGCCTCAGGAAGCCATGCACCATAAACACCGTCCCCAGATGCACGATCCTGGTTCATCCCATCATCCCTCATGGCGATCGATAGAAACGAACCGCCGGATTGATATCGATAGAAAAGCTTTACTTCGCCGATCCTGCTGCCCCCTGAAACAACCTTTGCTGACACCCATACTTTTTCATCGGAACGCGGCACTGGAGGCCAATGTTCCAACTTCCTGATTATAGGGGCGATGACCGATTTTGACCGGCCGTTTCGGCTTCCGGGTGTTCCCCCAGCGGCAAACGAAGGAAGCCAGTTCTGACCGTAGGCACCAGCTACCTCCAGAGACTGTCGCTCAAGGGATGAGCCCAGCCCATCGTGCTGATTGGACCAAACCCAACCGCGATAACCATGATCTTCCGGCCCAAGAATGCGTTTGGCCCACTCTCCTTCATCCGCATATGCCACAGCATCCACTTCATTTCCCTCGAAATCGAGCAATCGGAGCAGTTCGCCGTGGTTGCTCAGACGCCCCTCCCAAGGCCCCATCCACTCGATGGGATTGCCAAGATCATTAAGGGTGCCTTGAACCAGTGGCAGATGCTCTGCAAGGACCAACATCTGGCCAGGAAGAAGAATGTATTCAGGAATCACGAATTTTACCCCCCCGGTCAACCGCCAGCCTTGAAGCTGAATCGGATGCGTATCCGCATTGATCAATTCAATGAACTCCACCTGATTGGAGCCCTCCAATGGATGATACATGATTTCATTGATCAAGACCTTACCTGCCGTGCGAACGGCTGGGGCTTCGATCTTTGGCTCAACGAACACCTTGATTTGGCTTAATTGAGAGGGCTGCACGCGAATGGTGGCCTGAGGCCCCGTCTGGTGCCCCCAGCCTAAAAAGTAGGATTGGGGATCTGTCTTCACTTCCAACTGCATGGCGTATTCCATGAAGACATGGGACTCCCAAAGCCCCTTTTCATCGAACTCCATTGCCATCCCATCGATCTCCAGGCTCCCAACCCCACCCCCTTCTTTGAGCACTTGCATGAGAACCGGTTCTTCAAGAGACAACCATGCTGAAAGATGCTTTCGGAGATAGGCGTTGCGATGCAAGGCGTAGTTCCTCAAGGCCTGAACCTGCGCATCCCAAGCCTCAATGGTTTCGGGCACTGATAAGCCACCAAGATTTACCCTACCCCATCGCTTGATGTGAGGGCGCATCTCACCTCGCACATGGAAAGAAACATCATCAATGAGGGAAATCACTTTGGCTGGCGATAAATCATTTTCGAGCCGAAACAATAATCGTTTGGCAAAGTATTCCTTGAACTCCTGGTTTTTCAGACACAAACCGAACATGGAAGAAGGAGCCGTCTCATCTCTAGCCAGAAGTCGTGAAAACGTGGAGTCATCGTATTCGCCACGATGCCACCCCATACTCATATCCAAATCATTCAGCATCCAGCGAATCCGGCCATCAGGCCCGGACGGACGCCAAAGGGTCACATTGTTGTGAGGCCAGTCCTTGTTTGCGGCGTAGATCTGGATGGCGAGATAGTCAATAAATTGGTCAATGTCAAAACGGCGAATCAACCGATCAAAGAAATCTGTCTGATCTGGATCTTGCGATCTCAACCAGTCGAACGCTTTTTGTATCGAATTGTGATTGCCATGGATGGGAGTAAGAAAGCCATCGACCATTTCAATTTCTTGTGGAAGAAGCTTGGCTTTTGCTGCAAGAAAATGCTCGTTTGCCCGTTCCCTCAAATTAAACAATCCAAAGTATTCTCCATTGATAAATCCATGAACAGGGCGGTACGCCTGGGAAACCATCCCCATCCGATCGGCGAGAAGGTGAAGGATCGGGTCCCTGAGCATGGCCTTCCGCCAATCATTGCCTCCATTCCTCAGCAATAATTGTTTGGCGGCATTCGAATTCTCATGAAAGAAGGGATTGCCCTTGATTCGTTTTTCTCCGTAGCGGGCCCGAGCGATGAGGGCAATGGACTTCTGAGGGTTCGCTCGAGACCACCCGCCATGAATTTTAGCCCCCAGCAGCTGTTGCCAGGATTTTGCAGGATCCCGATCCAGCCAGTCAACTGTCGTTGGAACCTCCCATTCTTTCCAAAAGTTGGCACCAAAATAAGGTAATTCAGCAGAGGCCCCCGGTCCCGTGACATACATCCCTCGAGCATCGCTGAACCACGCATCGGGGTCACCACTGAGTGAAACCACAGGTATCTGTGAGGCAAAACTCATTACATACGAAGCCGTCTCAACCGAACTGGGCAAGAAGCCTTCCCTGAAGGCCCTTGCCTTGAGAACTTGCGTCTGACGAATCCTGATGGGACCTTGAAAAACCGGATCGCTCTCAGAAGGTTCGCTTCCATTGGTCGTAAAACGTACATTCACGCCCGGATCATCATGGCTCAATAACAATCCAATGGCCGTGTCATAGAAACCGGCAGGCTGGGAGAACTGAGGCGGGCTCAAGATCGAGGTGAAAGTCTGCTGGTTATTAGAAGTGCCCGGTGTAGGCATGTCCGTCACCGCCTGCTCACCTGAAACGGGATCCTTTACTTGAGAGACATTTTTTGGTGTCGACTGAATGGCAAAGCGATCACATAGATTGCCCTCCGGGCTGGTAAGAAGCAACAACGTGGTCCTGTCACTGATTTTAAACGGCGCGTGTATATAGGTTCTGGGGAGCCGCCATTTTTGATTCAAATATGCCTCCACCATCCGAGTCTCTGCCGGGGCTAAGGAGCGGTTGAAAAGCTGGATCTCGTGAACACTCCCATGCCAAAAACGATTATCCAATAGCCGATCAGAACCAATAAGACTGAAGGTCTGATGCTGATTCGACTCAAAGCGCAATAGTGAAATGCATTGAGGAAAAGAGGTCGTGCTTGGATCAATCCGTTGGCCGTTTAAATGGACACCTTTCGCTTCATAGGCTCCTCCCCACACATCATTGAGAATCTTGCGATCATTGCCTCTTACAAGAGGAAAGTCTTCATGGTGTCCCAAAACCACACGATGGTGATTGGAAGCATGCGGATGCTCGGATGCCACAAGAAAAAGAGTCCGGCCCAGCACCTCTTGCATTTCAAGGTAGGCACCCTCACCATTAAAAAAAATGGAGGGTGTCTTTAACGGATCCTCCTCGCGATAAAAAGTTGTGTTCGCGAAATTGGGAGCGGAGGCGTGCAGGCCCAGAGGGCCGCGATCCAACCAGGCCAAAACACGACCATCCCCCAGAGCAGAAACACTGCGTGCATCCGCTGCATCAAGGTGGAGCACAAGGCCACTTTTCACCGGAGGAAAACTCAGCCCCCAATCAGGCAGATTCCACTTAGATTCAACGCCCATCAGGGTTTGTTCCGTTTCACCAGAACAAAACACCACCCAGTGATCTCCGGGATTCAATCGAATGGACGGAAGCACATGGGCGAAGGGAACTTCCGGATCATCACTCAAGCCAAAACCTTCCAAATTGACGACCTGATTGCCCGCATTGAACAATTCAATCCAATCCGGAAAACGTCCTTGTTCATCCGATAGAACGTCGCCATTGCGGGACATCACTTCAGTGATCAAAACAGGCTGTGGAAACAGCTTGAAGCTTGAAACGAGTAAATAGGCTATGATGCACAGTATTCTCATCAGGAACAGGCAAAAGCTTTCAAAAATGTGATCACAAACGCCACCTTGAAGCCTTTCTCGCGAATGGACCCCAAGGAATCAAGCTGTTTTTTAAGCAGCTACTCCAAAAGTAGATAGTGCATGCTTGCCAATCGAAAAGGTGCAGCTCACAATGATCGATGAAATTTTCACACAACCACTACACCATTTCCGAACGAGCCCCAACCCATGTTAAAACATCGTTTTAAATTGATGCCCCTTAAGGAAGGTTCTTTCATGCACAGTCACATCGGCTGTTATGCCTTGTTGATCATGAGCGCCCTGAGCCTCCTTCAGGTAAGAGGCACGGAATTCGAGACCACCATACGCCCTCTGCTTTCCAATGCCTGTTTTCAGTGCCATGGCCCCGATGCTGCTCAGCGAAAGGCAGGGCTACGACTGGATCAGGAATCAGAGATCAAGTCTCAAAAAGATGGGCAATGGATCATCGATCCTGATCAACGCCATCAAGGTTTACTTCTTGAACGCATCTTCTCTGAAGACCCAGAAGAAGTGATGCCGCCCCCCGACTCAGGGAAGAGCCTCACCCAGAAAGAAAAGGAAGCCATCCGAAAGTGGGTAGCTGAAGGAGCTCCATGGGGAACCCACTGGTCATTCAAACCCATGACCAAGCCACCCTTGCCGTCAGTTAAGGATATCGATTGGCCCACCAATCCTATCGACTTCTTCATCTTGGCAGATCTTGAGTCGCGGGGCATCCGTCCCTCCAAGCCTGCGAACAAGGCAACTCTTGCTCGTCGTATACACCAGGATCTCATCGGACTTCCACCCACGATCCCAGCAACACGTCAGTTCTCGGAATCTGAGGATCCGGCAGATTACTCTAAGATGATCGATGGCCTCCTTTCCAATCCAGCCTTCGGGGAAAAACTTTCTGTCCATTGGCTGGATCTGGTGCGCTATGCAGACACCGTTGGTTACCATGGAGATCAGCCCTATACCGTGTGGCCCTTCCGAGATTACGTGATCCATGCATTCAACCAAAACATGCCTTTTGATCAGTTCACAAAAGAACAAATAGCTGGAGACTTACTTCCAAACGCATCCCAATCTCAAAAAATCGCATCCGGATTTAACCGGCTGCATATGATCACGGCCGAGGGAGGAGCTCAGGACAAGGAATACTTGGCAAAGTATGCGGCAGACCGGGTAAGGACAACCTCCAACGTCTGGCTGGGAGCCACCATGGGGTGCGCCGAATGCCACGATCATAAGTTTGACCCCTACACCATGGAAGACTTTTACAGCTTTGCTGCCTTTTTCGGCGACCTTAAGGAAAAGGGGTTTTACGGTGGATCCAAATGGGAACCTGAGATGCCTGTTCCCTCGGCTCAGCAAAAACACGAAAAAGATCGGCTCTCAAAACTCACTATCCAACTCGAGAAGACACTGAGCACGCTGACCGCCCCTCTTGAAGAAGCAAAAGATACATGGGAACAACAACTGCAACAGTGGCATCAAGAAGGACAACTGAGTTGGGACCCCATCTTGCCAGAAGGGCTGGAATCGGATCATGGAACCCTTCTCACCCTTCAGACCGACGGCTCCATATTGACCCAAGGCCCAAAACCCGAAAAAGATCATTTCACCTTAATCTGGACAGCACCAGCAGACCGACGCATCAGTGCCATCCGGCTCGATGCCCTGCAGCATCCATCGATGGACAAAGGCTCCCTCTCACGAGGTGGAGGTAATTTCGTTCTTTCGGAGGTAGAGCTTATCCTAGAACACGACGGCGTCATGGAGCCGATCGAATGGCTGGATGCTGAAACCGATTATGCTCAGAAAGGATTTGAGGCCTCTAAGGCCATTGACGAAAATCCTGAAACCGGTTGGGCAGTGGATGGCCACGAAAAGCATGAACCGCGCAGCCTTTGCCTGACCCTCAAATCACCGTTAGAAGTGCAGGCAGGACATCGCCTCACACTCCGTTTGAAACATGAGACCCAGCACGAAGGGCACATGATCGGGAGATTCCGGCTTTCAAGCACACCGGTCAATGATCCCACACTCACTGAAACAGGTATTCAGGATGATCTTTACCGATGGCTGATCACAGAAGAAGAGGAGCGTGATGAGGCCCAAAACAAGAAGGCAACGGACTACTTTCTGGCTCACACTCCTCTGCTCGAGGATTCGCGCAGATTGCTTAGCCTGAGCCGTGAGCAACTTGATCGACTGGATAAGGAAATCCCAACCATGCTCGTCTCCAAGTCGGTTGAGCCCCGCACCATGCGCATTTTGCCACGCGGCAACTGGATGGATGAATCGGGACCAGAAGTGGTACCCGCACTTCCAGCATTTCTACCCTCTCTTGACACGGACAATCAAAATACGCAGAGACTTGGAAGACTCGATCTTGCACGTTGGTTGACTTCGAAGGAAAATCCATTGACCGCACGCGTTTTTGTCAATCGATTGTGGAAACTTTATTTTGGACATGGCTTGGCGAGAGTAATGGAAGACTCGGGTTCTCAGGGTTCACCTCCAACCCACCCGGCTTTATTGGATTGGCTTGCCTGCGAATTCATCGATAGCGGCTGGGATATCAAGCACATGATTCAGCTCATGGTAGGTTCCAGCACCTACCAGCAAACCTCTCAGGCGAGCGATCAACTACAACTGGAGGATCCGGGGAACAAGTGGTTTGCTCGGCAATCGAGCTATCGATTGGATGCCGAGATGATTCGAGACCAAGCTCTCGAGTTAAGCGGTTTACTGACACGCAAAGTAGGCGGAGAGAGTGCCCGCCCCTACCAACCGGAGGGCTACTACAGCCAGCTCAACTTCCCCAAAAGAACCTATCAAGCCGACCTGGGTTCCAGGCAATACAGGAGAGGCCTTTACACCCACTGGCAACGTACTTTTT
>MDTE01172590.1_pt1 | contig 36464 bp, 31 predicted proteins | sample 811231 | NCBI WGS metagenome assembly MDTE01 (sample SAMN05326651, study PRJNA326480) | marine metagenome | isolation source: seawater | place: Indian Ocean: Red Sea | collected 2010 | reverse complement strand
AACATAAAAAATTGGCACACAAACTGGATCAGATATTGGTTCATCTTGAAAATAAACCATATCGAAAATGAAGTTTTTTATATCATCTTTCCTTAATTTTTTTTCAAAGTGTAATGATTTAACATGTTTAGCAACCATTCTGGCATAATTTAATTCCGACTTGTAAGATTTATATTCTTGATCATAACCAATAGAAAAAGTTTTAATTTGTTTTTTTGAATTCTTTGAGAAAAAATATGCATTCGTAGATGAATCAATACCCCCTGATAGAAAGACTCCAACATCTACATCAGATATTCCTCTATATTTAATTGATTCCTCTAATGTTTTAGCTAATACTTTATTAATATTTTGTGTATCTGTTAATTCTTTTTCTTGTAATGGATCCCAATATTGTTTTTTTTCACTATTTCCCTTTTCATCAAAACTCAGCCACGTGCCTGCTTCCAATTTGTTTATATATTTAAACATTGTTTTAGGAGCAGGAGTACATAAGAATGTTAAGTAATGATACATACTTTCTTCATCAATTTCAGGAATGTAATCGGGATCAATTAAGATAGCTTTTATTTCAGAGGAAAAAATTAATTTTTCTGAGTCTAATTTATAATATAGAGGTTTAACACCAACTCTATCCCTGACTAAATAAACTTTTTTTTTTACATTATCCCAAATTGCAAAAGCAAACATTCCTCTGAATTTATCTACACATTTCAATCCCCATTCTATATATGATAATAGCAAAACCTCTGTATCAGAATTTTTTGTATTAAAAACATAACCTTTTTTCAAAAGTATCTTTTTTATCTCTTTAAAGTTGTAAATTTCACCATTAAAAGTAATTACATAATTTTTTGTATTATCAATAAATGGTTGATTTGCTGATGGTGTTAAATCTAGAATAGATAATCTTGTGTGTCCAAATCCAATAGTCTTAGTTGAAGAAATCCAATTTCCACTTCCATCGGGACCTCTATGGTTAAGTATGTTATTCATCTTATCTAAATATTTTTTTTTTACTTTTTTTTTTCCTTTAAAAAAAAATATACCTGAAATTCCACACATTAGATTTGTTCCTCTACTTTAAAAGAAAGTTCCATTGCGTTAATCTGATCTACCAAAGGTATCGAAAAAGTCTTCTTTTTTAAACAGTTAAAAAAAGCTTCATATTGTTCAAAATGCCCTTTATTAGATTTATTAGAAGAATAAATTATTTTTTCTTTATTATCAGTCAAAATTTTTATCAGTCTAAAATCAGTGTTTACTAAAGTTCTATTTTGTCCTCTAATTTCAATATATTCTTTTATTTTTCTTTTTACTCCATTTGTTAAGTAATTTAACTGTGCAACACTCCCATTTGAAAATTTAATATTCACAAAAAAGTTATCAGTTTTCCTGATATTAGGTATATCATTACCAAACATAGAATTAGCATTAACTTCAATAAAATTGTTATTAATTAAAAACAAAATTAAATCATAAAAATGACAAGCCTCTCCGATATTTCTTCCTCCTCCCTCCTTTCCATAAATCCAGGAATCACTGGGTATGTGATCTGCATTAACAGTGTAGTTTAAAAAAATAGGAGTATTTTCACTCTCAATAAAATTTTTCATAATTTTTGCTGATTCTGAGAATCGTCTATTAAATCCTGTAATAAGAACTGGTTTTAAAGAAGACTTTGAAAAAAAATTTTTTATATCACTTAGCTCTTTTGGTGATATACATAAAGGTTTTTCACAAAAAACATTTTTTCCTTTTTTTAAAGCTTTAATTGTCATTGGATAATGAAGATTATGTCTTGTTGAAATAAAGATTAAGTTGACATCTTTTTTTTTTAAAATTTCATCGTAATTATTTGTCACATAAATATCTTTGTAATTTTTTTTTTTATTTAATACAGATACTGGTTTAGCAACGCAGAAAATTTTTGTATTATTAAATTTTTTTAGTTTTTGAAGATTGGGTATTAAAACTTCCTCTGAAAAACCTCCAATACCCACTATTGCAGAGTTAAACTTATCATTTTTTATATTTGGAATAAATGTTTTATCTTTAATTTTTAAAGGAATTTTTTTGTCATATTTAATTACAGCAGATAATGGTCTTTTTAATTTAGTAAATTGTTCATAGAGTTTTTTTGCATTTTCAATTTTTTCTTCTTTTTCAATAAGGTTTAACAAATTTATTTTTTTTCTATCTATTAAATCAACATAGGTTTGCATATTTCTGTTTAATGTCCATCTTACATATTCTAGAGGATAGTCTAAACCCTCCTTTTCATAAAGTGGATCATATCTTCCTGGGCCGTATGATGACGATATAAGAAAATCAATTTCTTTCTTGTAAATATCATTTCTATTTATATTTAAACCAACATCACCAACTATAACGACTCTTGATTTTTTTCTGCATATTGAAAAAGTATTAGATAAAATTTCGTCAGACTTGTTTGATGCTGTTATTATTGCCCCATCAAAACCATAATTAAGAATATGTAATGGTAGTTTTCTTTTTAAGATATTGAAGGATGAAAAAACATTATCAAAACCGTTTTTTTTTGCTCTAGATATAAAGTCTAAATTAGGATCAATACCATAAACATTACATCCGTTAGCAGCAAGAATTTGCATAGTTATTTGTCCAAGAAAACCAAGACCAACAACTATAAATGTTTCTCCTATTGTTGGCGATAATCTTCTAACACTTTGCAATGAAATAGAACCAAGGGCTGCTGAAGAGTAAAAAATTAGATTTTCAAAATTAGAAACTCTTACAGCAAGGTTTTCAGGAACATTAATTATTTCAGCATGGGAGGCATAACCACCCCCACTGCATGCAACATAATCACCTTTTTTAAATTTTTTAACAGCTGAACCTACCTCTTCAACTATACCTGAAGATGAGTAACCAAGTTCAAAATAAGAATTTAATTTTTTTTTTACTATTCGTGAGGTATTACCTACTCCAGATTTAATAAAAGTATTAAATAAATTCTTTAGTAAATGAGGTTTTTTGAGAATTTTAACTACATAACTTTGGGTTATTGATTTAAAACCTGCTAATTCCGTACCGGGAGAAATACAAGAAAAATAATTTTTTACTAATATTTCTCTTTCTCCAATTTTTGGTATCGGCACATCTAAAACTTCTATTCCTTTTTGTGATAAAAAGATTTGTTTCATTGGCTTGCTGTTTTTAAAATTAAGTTAAAAAATTTTTTTCTGATTTTTTCAATTTCAAATTCTTTGGACATGTTAATCGCATTTTTAACAACCTTTTTTCTTAAATCCAAATCATTAAGAATTTTTTCTATTGAATTTTGAATACTATTTATTGAGTTTGATGAATCAACAAAGGCCCAAGACTTGTCAACAGCATTATTAACAAAATAAACTTTTTGAGGTCCATTAATAAAAATTGGAACATTTGACATTAAATAAGAACCCATTTTTGCAGGCCATGAATATTTATAGTATTCAACTGATTCACTATCAAAATTTGAGGCTAAAATTAGTAAATCACTTTTACTGATAGTTCTAAAATATTCATGATCACTAAGATTATGAGAAGAAATTGTAATTTCTTTGCTTTTTGGGAAGTAAGATTGATAGAGATTCTTTTGATTTACAGGAAAATAAAAATTACACTTTAGATTTTTTTTTTTTTTATTTAGTAATTCAATAGCTTTAGAAATTTTTATCAAAGAATCTAACTGAGCATTTTTAAAAACGGAACCAATATATGTTAATTTTTTATAATTTTTATTAGGTTTTAAACCTTGTATTTTTTTTTTATCAATACCGTTATGAATAACTTCAAAATTACATTTAAATTCTTTTTTAAAAACATCTGCCATTTTGGAATTTATTGCAACTTTTGTTTTTGAATTATCGATTAAAAACTTAAACAATTTAAACTCGTATCCTTTGTTATTTTCAAAGTTAGCTGGCATATTGTCCATTATATGTGTCATGAGTGGAATGTTTAATTTTAATTTAATTTCTTTAATAAAACACATTAAATTATGGTTACCAAGAATTGTATAAATCATTTCAGGTTTAAAAGTTTTTAACCTCTTTAAAAGAAATGGGTTAGTTTCTTTTTTTCCGTTGAAATTAAAAAGATTTTTAATTTTTATTAAAATTTCATGAAGACGGACTGGAACAATTTTTTTAATAATAATATTTAAATTACTCTTAGTTTTTAATGAGAAACAATTTTTATAAGAAGTTGATGAAACATTAATTTCTTCATGAATTATAAAAATTTTATTTTTTGGATAATCTTTGAATAAGTTTTTTAGAAGGATAGATCCACCAGTATTTTCACCAAAAAAGAATTCACTTATTATTAGGATTTTTGGAAGCTTAGATTTCATTAAACATTAAATTTTTTTTTTATAATTTTCAAAATCCTGATTGATGTCTTTCCATCCCATTTTGAAATTTTAATTTTTTGATTTTTTATTTTTCCAAGATATTTTGTTATCTCTTTAATTTTTACCAATTTATTTGTTCCATTTATTATAGTTATGGGTCTTTCTGTATTATTTCTAACAGTAAAGCAAGGAATCCCTAAGTAGGAGGTTTCTTCCTGCACCCCACCAGAATCAGTAATTATAAAATTAGACTTATAGACTTGTAATAAAAATTCATTGTAGTTTAAAGGTTCACAAATTTTTAAATTTCTAATTGTCCTCAAATCTTTAACAAAATTAAAATTATTTAATTTTTTTTTTGTTCTCGGATGAATTGGAAATAAAATTCTATAATTTTTACACCAATTTTTTAACTCATTAATTATTTCTTTTAATGTATTTTTGTTATCTACATTTTCAGGTCTATGAAAAGTAACGATACCGTCAATATTTTTATACTGTTCATTAAAAGATTGTTTTTTTTTAAAGAAATTTTTTAAACTATCAATCATTATATTTCCTACAAAAAAAATATTTTTTTTTATATTTTCGTTATTAAGATTTTTATTTTCTAATATTGAGGGCGTAAATAAATAATCTGAAATAGAATCAGTTAATCTTCTATTAACCTCCTCTTGAAGATTATCATCATAGCATCTTAAACCTGCCTCTATATGAGCTACTTTTACCTTTTGATTCTTTGCAGCTAATGCAGCTCCAAGTGTTGAGTTTACATCTCCAAAAACAATGGTTAAATCTGTCCTATTTTTTTGAAGAAATTTATCATATTTTTTTATTACACTTGAAATTTGATAGTTATGAGTACCAGAACCAACTCCCAGATTTATTTCTGGTTTTTTAAGACCTAGATCGGATAAATTGTTCTGATATAGGTTTTTGTCATAATGTTGCCCAGTATAAATAAACGTAGTAATGACGTTCTTTTCTTTTTTTAAAAGTCTATATAGTGGGGCTAATTTAATTAAGTTAGGCCTGGTACCAGCTATCAGATCAATTTTTAACATTTACAAAATTTTTAATTAAATAACTTTTAAATTTTTAATTCCAAAAAAAATCTTTTTAAAAATAAATTTTAAACTAAAAAAAAATTCATTTTGGATTTTAAAGGTTTGATTATCTTTTTTTATCTCACAATAAGTTTGTTTCAGTAAATTAATGTATGGTTTATATATACTCTGAAATGTTTCATTTTTAACTAAAAAGTCGTCACTATAAATATTATAAATATTTTCATTAAATATTTTTAAACCTTGCATATGATAAAATGAAAGGCTTTTTTGTAATTTTTTCGGAATTTCTAATGTTTTTTCATTTGTAGCAATATTCCAGGGAGCTAAATTTAAACCTACTGATGGTTTAGTTTGAATTTTATTGAATTTTTTTGGTATATCATTTAAATACTTTTGATCCGCATATCTACTTTTATCTGGAATATCAAAACACCAATTTAAACATTTTTTTTTCCAGAAATTTAAAACATTTTTCCCATTAGTTGTATTCTTGAAAGCAATAAAACCTGCATTAAAATTACCTACATTGTTTTCAATTTCCTTAAAATATTCTATCTGACATCTGTGAGGGGTTAATATTACATCATAGTTTTTCTTATACTCTTGTGAAAAAGATTTATAAATCATTGAATCAGAATCAAGATATGTAACCCATTTAGAATCAAGAAACTTTTTAAAGATATAGTCAATACCGATTGGCTTAAGAGTCCAGCAATATTCATTAATTTTTCTTTCTTTTTTTATTTTTTTCAGATCAAAACATTCAAGTTCTTCAGATTTAATTGATATGAGTGATTTTTGTTTTTTTAATATTTGATAAGATTTTTTATCAACAGTAATAACTATAAATCTCTCATCTTTTTTTCTAATTTTTTCAAAACTTTTATATAGAGCAAGGCCTCTTAATACATAATTATAATTAACAATTGTAAAAAAATATTTCATTTATTTTTTTCCCACTTTATTGCTGATTCTATTATTTTATTAATAGAGGAATTTCTAGGTTTCCAATTTAAATTTCTCTCTGCTTTTCTAATTGAGGAAACAAGGTATGGTGCATCACCAAATCTTTTTTTTTTTGATTCAACTTTAATTTTATTACTAAAATAGTTCTCAACAATTTTTATGATTTGTAAAATAGAATATCCTTTTCCACTACCTATATTAAAGTCATCATTTTTTTTTTTACTCCTTAAATATTCGATAGATTTTAGATGTGCCATTGCTACATCATCAACATGAATAAAATCTCTTATGCATGTTCCGTCAAATGTATCAAAATTTGTTCCATTAATAGTAAGTTTTCTATTCTTATTTAAAAAAGTTTTAATAATTTGGGGTATTATTCTTGTTGACTTTTTTTCACCTATTAATCCACTAGAACATGCACCTGCAGCATTAAAATATCTTAGTATTACATAGTTAATTCCTTTATCAACAGTACTACTTCTGATTAAGTTTTCACAAATATATTTTGTGTAGGCGTAAGGACTTTCAGGATTTTTTTTATCCGTTTCTGCTACATTTTTTTTTTTTGTATTCCCAAAAATTGAACAACTTGAAGAAAATAAAATATTTTTTATTTTATTTTCTCTCATTGACTTTAAAAGATTTATCGTTGAAATGACATTATTTGAATAATACAAATCTGGGTTTTTATTCGACTGTCCTATGTCTGCAAGAGCAGCTAAATGAACAATGTATTTTGGTTTTACCTTCTTTAAAAGCTTGTTAATATCTTTAAATTCAAGAAGATCACCTTTTATGAATTCACCCCACATTATTGAGGATTTATGTCCGGTTGAAAGATTATCAAAAATTATAGGATCATATCCTCTTTCTTTTAATAACTTACAAATATGGCTTCCGACATAGCCTGCGCCACCTGTAACTAAAATATATTTACTCAATTTTTAAAATATCTTCCTGCGAATTATTTATTATCCATTCAATCAAATTTTTAGTATTTTTACATTTATAAAAATTAGTCGCATTTTTTCTGGAAAACTTTAATTTATATTTCAGGTCATTAACACCAAAGGACCTCGCTTCATAATCAATATGAAAATTTTTGAAGATAATAGGTCTTTTTTCATAACAAATCTCAAAGAACTTTTGGGCTCTCTCTTTTTTACTTTTAGATAAAGGTTTGTAATTGTGCAAATTCATAAGAATTTTTTTATATTCTTTTTTAGATTTAGGATCCAATGTAAAACCATTTCCGTCATATCTTCCACTTCCTGCTGTGACAACAACTTTGCCAAATGAACTTAATTCTAAGCCAATGGTACCTCTAACGGTCACACCGTAGTCAATAAATTCAATAAATGATAAAGTATTAATTTCAGTATCTGATTCAATAATTTTTAAATTTTCGGGAATATCACCTAATTCCTTACAAATTGCAGAAACCTCTAAATTCTCTAGTTTAGCATTGTCCATTCTTGATCTCCATATATTTACAGGATGAACCTTGAGGATCCAGTTAATATTTTTATTTTGGACTGCAATTTTTACTGTTTCAACCAGCCATTCTTGATAATCAAAATAAATATTTCTTCCAAAAAAAAACGTAGCATCATAGAAAATGTGAGAAAATATTACTGCTGTTTTTTTTTTTTTATTAATTTTTAACTTCTTAATTAGTTCGTCTTTTTTAAAAAAGAATTTATTTTTATTTAAATCTTGTCTATTAAACCATGTATCTTTTGAGTAAAAACTTCTAATTCTTGATAAAATTAGATTATTTTTTTTTTGTGACCATTTCAATTTTAGCTGGTTTTCCCATGTATTCTTATCTAATGAAAAGGGATGTAAAAATTTATTTCTATAATTATATTTTTTGAAAATAAATCCAGAATCATTCACACTTGACACCCACTGAACAACTTTTTTACCTTTTTTAATAAAATCACTATAAAATTCTGATGCAGGAGAATAGCCCTTTTCATTAATAATTAATAAATCGAAATTATATTTTTTATGTAAAAAATCAGAAACTTTTCTTGAAAGGTAATATTCAACCAATTCATCAAATAAAACTTTACAATCAAGGTTATTCTGCAAATCTAATTGACCTTTTCTTAATTTTCTAAGAGTGGTTGATAGAATTTGTTTTTTTATTTTTTTTTTTTTATTTCTTATATCATCAATTATTTTTTTACATTCAGCCTTACATTCATCGATATCGTTTAAATTAATAAAATCATCAAAATGTAATACTTTACAGTTCTTGTTTACTGAGATTATTTTTTCGTAATATTTATTTTTTGATCTTATAAGAAAATAGCCTGAGTAACTTGATCGAGACAAAAGAGCAGATAAAATCATTTCAAATTTCAGTACAGCAGGCATCGTAAAAATGGAACAGACCAAAAATGATTTTTTACAATTTTTTTTTTTTATATTTAATATTTTAAACTGACTTTTCCAGATTTGGAAATCAATGAATAAAATTATTCTTCTATAAATAAAATATAAAACTTTATTTAATAAATTCATATCTTTTAAAAGTCTCTGCAATCTTTAAATCAGTCAAATTGTCAATATCGACTGAAGAAAAAAAATCCATTTCAAAAGCTAACGTTTTTCCACCAAATAAAAATTTTGGAATCTTTGAGCTTTTTGTTATGTATATTGCTGCACCGTTTCTGGCATAATAAGTTTTCTTTTCTTGTCTTCTAAATATCTTTTCGTGAAATTTTGAATTAACCAGATAATTGTCTGATTTTATCATTAGTGATTCTGGAGAATAGTTGTGAGGAATTTTAACACATGAAACCAGTGAATCTGCGTTTTTATCCTTACAAATCATTCTTATTGCCTTATCGATGTGAAACTCATTCCTTAATGGTGATGTTGGTTGAAGTGTTATAACATAGTCTGGAAAAAATTTTTTTTTGTTTATTTTTTCTAACTCATAATGAATAACATCGATAGTTGGAGAATTGTCCTTAGATAGAGATTTTGGTCTTAGTTGATCAATCTTTATACCTACTTTTTCCGAAAATTTTTTTATTGCTGTAGAGTCTGTTGATACGACTATCTTCGAAATTAATTTAGATTTTTTGGCTGCATTTATTGTCCAGTATATTAAAGGTTTACCATTGAAGGTTACAAGATTTTTATTTTTTATACCCTTGGACCCTCCTCTGGCTGGAATAACTGCTAAAATTTTCATAGTTTAATAAGTGATTTTTTTTTGAATTTTAATTTTTTTAATGGTTTTTAAAATTTTTACAATTTTCCTTCCAGCAGATCCATCTCCGTATAAAACATCTCTTGGATATTTTTTTTTTTTTAATTGTTTCTCTAAAGCAACTTTGATTTCATCTTCGTTATAATTTACATCAATGACATTTTTTCCTCTTTCCCTTGAGTTCTGTCTTGTTCCAATATTTATACATGGAACACCTATAAAGGCACCTTCTCTTATACCGCTCGAAGAGTTGCCTATTATACATGATGCTTTATTTAGTAATTCTATGTATATATCTGTAGGAACATTTTTATAAAATCTTGCGTTTTGTAATTTTTTCCTTTCTCTATATTTTCTAATAACTTTTGAAATTATAGATGAACCTGCATCTGAATTTGGCCATAAAATTATTGAAGGAACTTGAGATTTTTCAATAACTTCAAGAACAATTCTGAAATTTTTTTCAATAGTACTGAATTCTGTTGTTACTGGATGATAACTTAAAATTATAAATTCTTTATTAAAATCTATTTTTCTACCAACTCCTAAGTTTTCAATTTTTCTTGTAAGGTTTTTTGTTTTTGATATTACTTGTTTTACATAATCAACTCTGGGACAACCCACTAAAAAAATATTTTTTTTTTCTTCACCCAATTTAATAATTCTATCGTAAGATTTTTTTGTAGCAGGAAAATGTAAATGTGATAATTTTGTAACCGCATGTCTTATTGACTCATCAATTGTGCCAGTAACCTCACCACCCATTGTGTGAGCCAATGGAATATTCATATATGATGCAGCTAAAACTGTAGCCATAGTTTCAAATCTGTCACCTACAGAAAAAACTAAATTTGGTTTTATTCTTTCAAAAATTGTAGATAACTCAACTAGTCCTAATCCAGTTGATTTTGCCATTGTGAGTGGGTTTTCTCCCTCAATTAAATTAAAAATTTTTTCATTAATCTTAAAACCATCTTTATTAATTATTTTGGATACCTCACCATATCTTTGTAGAATTGATGAAGTAGTTAATATCAAAGAAAGTTTAAAATTTTTATCTTTTTTTATCTCGTCCATCACGGACTTAATAGAACTATAATTAGCCCTTGAACCGATAATAAAACAAATCTTTTTTAACATAAATCTTTTTTTCTCAATTTAGTATTCTCATTAATAGAGTATTTTAATCTTCTACCAATAATACTCTTATAATTCATTGCTGGAATACCATCACCTGGTTTTTTAAAAGCTAAGTCTTCTAATTTAATTTTATGATTTTTTGGGAGATTTTTTTTTATTACAATGCTTTTTTCAAAGATTTTTTTTATATCCTTGTAAATTTTAATATTATTTTTATCAACTGGATTTTCATTCATCATCCACACTGATCTTATTCCAGAAACATATTTTTTAAATTCATTTATTTCCATTGCATTTGATGCATCACTTCCATACATTTTTCGTGAAAAAGTGATATGCTTTTCTATTACCTCAGCGCCCAAAGCCGCTGCCGCTAAACCTGCCTCAAATCCAAGATAATGATCAGAAAATCCAATAGTCATACAATATTTTTTTTTTAGTTCTTTTAAGATATTTAATCCCACATTTTTTTCAGGGCAAGGGTAAATTGATGAGCACTGCATTATTACAGTTTTTTGTTTATCTAAAATTTTAACTGCTTTATCAATTTCTTTCCATGAACTCATACCAGTAGACATAAAAATTTTCTTTTTTGTTTTGTTTAATTTTTCTAAAAGTCTGTGATTTGTAACTTCACCGGAAGCAATTTTATAAAATTTTACATTTAATTTTTTTAATATATCTAGAGCTTCCTCAGAAAAAGGTGAAACCATAAAATTCATTCCAAGTTTTTCAGTAAGTTTTTTAAGTGTACCAAGTTGTTCTAAGTCAAAGGATGTTCTTCTAAAGTATTCAAATCTATCCTCTGACTTGAAGTAGCTTGGTGAAGGTGCATTTGGCAAACTTTCAAATTCAGCTATATGATGCTGAAATTTTACAAAGTCAGCCCCACATTTCTTTGCTTCTTCAATGAGTTTCATTGCATTACCAAATGAACCATCATGTGAAGATCCTATTTCTGCAATAATTTTTTTCATAGTTATGTTAAATTTTTTCTCTCAAAATTATCAAATTTATTCTTAAAAATTCCAAGATTTGGGTTGTTTAAAGGAGCATAACCAACTAATTTCTGTGAATCCAGAAAATTTTCAAATACATCATTCCACAAGATATCATCTGATGCAATGATTGTGTCCTCTGACATAAATCTTCTCGAAATTGCATATTCTAACAACATATGAGAGGGAGTATGGAGACTGTCATGAATAAAAAAATCAACTTTAAATTTCGAACAAATTTCAAATAACTTAATTTTTGCATCTGCTTCAATATATGACCATCTCCTTTTGTATTCTTTTGGTATCCAAAAACCTATTTCATTTCTTTTTAATGAGAAATTCATTGTCATTTTATTTTTTTGTGGAGGTAGATCTATCGAGATCAACTTCCCATTTTTGTTTTTATTCAGTGCAGCAAGAATGAAAGAAGTCATTGACCCTGAGGCTGTTCCAGTTTCAACAATTATTTTTGGTTTTAACTCTCTTATTAAAGCGTAATATAATAATACATTCGCCTGATTGTTAAATATTCTGTCATACCAATTCTGGTATTTAAAGTGTTTTCTAATCTTTCTTTGAGTTCTCCAGTGTGATGAAAGAACATTATCATTATAGATTTCATTTATGTAAAAATCAAAATTATTAGATTTGGTAAAATTTTTAAAAATTTTATTTTCATCCTCAACAAGAATACCACTCTTCTTTATTCTATATTTAAGATCTAAAATAATTATTGATAAACTTTTGAAGAAACTCTTGTTCTTTATTAATTGTCCTAAGAATCTATAGTTTAAATATTTTTTTAAAATCATACAACTTTTGAAATAAGCTTCTTTTCTTTTCTAATCTACCACTATAATCAAAACAATTAGAAAAAATAGAAATATCATTAAGTTCATCTTTATTTATATTTCCAATATCTACAATATTAGGAGGTAACTTTCCCTTAAAATCTCTTCTGCAAAACCAAACGTTAAAAACAATTCTTTCTTCATCTAGTTTACCAGGTTTATGTAACCCGTGTGTATCAAACAAGATTACATCACCAGGCTCCCCAGTTATATCAACTTTTCTATTAGGATCATTTGGAACTTTATTTTTTGGGTAAAGTTCTCCTGGTAGAAGATTTATAAAGTTTTCAACTGAGTTCTTATGAGATTCCCGAATGTAATTTAAACCACCAGTTTTAACTTTACTTAAATAGATAATCATACGAACTCTTTTATCTTTAAATTTTTGACTTTTATTAAGAGTTTTATTTGAACCGAGATCAATATGCCAGTCTAGTTGGTTTGGGTCATTAGGTAAAGTTTTTTGAAAAAGAGCGTGATGGATCATTGGCTTAGAGCCAAGATATGATGAAATTATATCATTTAGTTGTTTATTTAATACCGTTGATACAGCTACTTTAGATACAAAAAACGGTTGATGAAACTCAGTAGCAAACTCATTAGACAACGATTTCAATGAAGCAAAATTTGCGAAACCTGCATTGTATCCATCTTCAAGAGACGCACTGGCTTTCTCAACAAAAGTTTTTAGATTTTTTTTTGAATAGAAATTTTTAATTACTACATAACCATTTTTGTTGATTAAAAATAAGATTTTTTTAATCTCTTTTTCACTCATGAAGTGATTTTTTTTTAACTTAACAACAGATTCTTTATGTAACATTTTTAAAATTTAAGTAATTTGCCACTATACCCGGTATTTTTTTCCAAAAAATTGTAAGTTTCCTTATTATTTTTGGATTAGATGCTAAAACTTTCAGTTCATCTAAAATTGGTTTCTCTAAAATACCTGAACTTTCCAAAAGGTTTATACCTGTGGAGTTAAATTGAAGTGCCAAACAAATAAAACCAAGTCTAAACTTCTGCTCATTATTTAAATTATTTAAGTCTGGATCAAGAATAAAGTAAGCATCACCGGCATAGATGAATTTCTTATCATAATCATCTTTAATTGAGCTTTTCATCCAAGAATATTTACAATGATCTTGATCAAGATATATCAGCCTGTATTTTAACTTATCTAAAAAAACTTGTTGATGACCAAGTAATACATGCTTTTTATAATAAGGAGTCATTAAAAATTCTGATTTAATCATTAAAATTTTTTTTTTTTTCAATGTTTCATAAGAGCCCTCAAGTACATCAAGCTCAGAACCTTCAACATCAAGTTTTAAAAAATCTATAAACTGATTTTTATTTTTCCAAACATTGTCTAATTTTTCACATTTTATACTTTGAGTTTTCCTTATTTTTTGTACTTTATTATAATAATCTAAACCTTTATCAAATAATCTGGAAAGATTCATTGTCATCTTTTTATCAACTCCTCCCATTAAACTGCATGCGCCAACTCCATTAGTTATTGTGAATTTTTTAGTACAATTACTGCTAAATAGTGCAAAGTTAAAAAATTTTTTGTCTTTAAATCTTGGTTCTATAATACCATATTTGAATGCATCCGTTTTAGAATTGAGTAGCTTTTTGAACTCATCTTTATTGGGTTCAAAACCATATAAAGTAGTATATTTTGAAAAGTTTTCTGGGAGTATGAATGATCCATTTCTGGCTCCAACATCGAAAAATATTAGATCCTTAGATGGTAAACGACTTGCCAAAAAATCAAAAACATTTGAACCACATTTCAATTTTTTTTTTGATAGATCAATCATAATTTTTTAAAATTTAGTTTTGATTGCAAATCATTAATTAAGTTTAAAAGGTTCTTTCGAAAAATATATATACCCAAAAAACTCACAAAAATAAATAAAATTATTCGCAATGTAAAAGTATTCGCGAAGTAAATTGATATTAACAAACATAAAGAACTTAAGGTAAAAAATTTAAGAGTTTCTTTTTCATTATTGGGAATATTAAATAGCTTATTTGCTGTTTTGAAAAAATAAATCTTTAGACATATCGTTGATAGTATGTACGAAATAATCAACGCTTTAATACCTAGCAAAGGCAAAAGAATTAAAAGTAATGGAAATAAAGAGAATTTTTCAATATAAGTTATATTGGAATAATTCTTTATCTCTCCCTTAACTAAAATAATTACACTGTAAAGTAAATTCGTACTTTTAAAATATAAAGTTAATGCCCACAAACTCACAAAATATGATGCGTCTGAAAACTTATTATTGGAAATTAAAGAAATAAAATCATATCCAATAGTAGAAAAAAATAATCCAAAAAAGAATGTTATCATTACTATATATTCAATTGATTTTTCACAATAATCAAATGTATTTGATTTCTTAAAATCACTTAAAGCAATTGAAGTTACTGATCTACTTATGGCTGTATTAATATTCAATAGTGTTTTTTCATAATTTTTGGAATGAGTAAAAATGGCGAAGAATTCTACACCAAGAAATTTTGAAATTAAGTTTCTTTCAATGAAAAAAAAAAAATTCTCAAAGATATTTGCTATTATTATTTTATATTCTGAAAGTAATTTTTTTAAATAGAATAGATTAGGTAAATATCTTAAATATTTTGATAAAACTAAAATAATGAATAAAAAACAAACTAAATTAGATGCAAGAAGCGAATAAAATAATGTATCTACTCCAAAGTCATAATAAGTTATTAAAAGAATATTAAAAACTGACCCAACAATTCCTTGTGAAGTTATATATAAACAAAAGAAGAATGCTCTTTTTGATAGAGTTAATATTTCTGAAACATATAATTGGCAACCATAAATCAAGATACCAAAAAGCATTATAAGTAAATTACTCTTTTTTACTTCAAAAAGTTCAGGTAAAACTTTTGCTATTATAGAATCCCAAAAATAGTAAACAATCAGGCATACAAGTAGACCACTGAATATACTTAGAAAAAATATTGTAGACAGAAACATTCTTTGATCTTTTAACTTCCGACCATGGAAATATCTTGCCATTGAGAAACTGGCACCAAATGATGTAAAAATTCCAAATAAATTTACAATAATAGTACATAAAAAAAAATATCCAAAATCTGCAAGGTCTAATTTCTTTGTAAGAAATGGCAATGAAATTATTGAAAAAAAAGCAGTTATTACATTTGGTAAAAAAAATAAAATTGCGTTTAGCTTTACATTATGTTTCATAAATTTTAGTTAAATAATTAACACGTCAAGTAAGTAAAAAATTAAAATGATCTTTCTTATTTGATTTTCTAATACAATTTAGGTATGTAATATTTATTCGCGTTATAACCTCAATTTTTACTTATAAACTCTTATTCTACATACCCTGAGATGAGATTTTGAAGCTTTAAATAATCTTTCTCTAATAACAAAATCTAAAACTAACTAAGTGTATGAGTAAATTATTCTATTAAAATTAATTTCTAAAATTCTGAATCTCTTTTAAAATCTTTTTTACCACCAACTTTGAATCAAATTTTTCAATGAATGTTTGGTATCCATTAAAAGATAGTCTTGAAAATAATTTCTCATCAGAAAAAACTCTTTTGACATACTTAGAAATTTCTTTTTCATCACTACCCAATAACGAATTTTTATTATGCATAATTTCTGGCATCGCATCTCTAACATTCGAATGTGCAATAATACATCTTCCTAATGTCCAAGCATGCAAATATCTTGTATGACCTACATTATACAGAGTAGCATTATTGCAACATAAAAAAACCGGGCATTTAAGAAGTTCAGTATCAATGTCTTTAACAAATCCTCTAAAAAAAACTTCTGAATATTTATTTTTTTTTAAAACGTAATCTTTTGGCTTCTCAGATCCAAAAATATGAATTTCAAATTTTTTTTTACATAAAACCTTTTTTAACTCTGGAATTAATTTTTCAAATAAAAAAATTAAACCAAATGTATTTGCTGTCCCATTGAGCTTTCCAACATTAGCAGCTATTTTGTAAGGTTCCTCTAACTTAGTATTTGATATTATATTTTTGACTTGTTTTGCCTTTAATTTTGAGGACCAAGTATTTTGAATATAAAAACTATTTTTTAAACCTTTTTTTTTATAATATAAAGAATCATTCTTAGCCACATTACCCATTATTTTTAATTTTCTCATAATTCTTAAGTGAATCCTTGAAACATTAATAAGATATATTTTTTGAAGAAGTTTTTGTAAAAAATTTGATTCATACTTTGCTAAAAGATAATTACTTGCCATTATATTTTTTGTTAAAGGGTTACCGTAATAAGCAAATACCTTTTCATCCAGTTCCGAAAAAAGATGGGTTAGGCTTTCACTCCACAAAATAAATATCCAGTCCGGTTTTATTCTACTTACTACTTTATGAAACTTATATTTCATTTTAAGTATTGGGAAGAGGTCTTCATCTTTTGGAAAAAAAATTTTTTTTATCTTACTAAACCTTGTTTCATTTAATTCATTATTTATTTTTATTTCCTGAACGATGTTAAAATGTGAACTTTTAAAAAACGAGAGGTCCTTTAAGTTAATTTTTTTATCTAATAAATTGACATATAAGAAGTCTACTTGAATATCATTTTTTATAAATTGTTGAATTATGTTATAAAGTACAATATTGGCAGCGCGAATATTATGAGATCGACTGGGAATAATTTCTGAAGGAATCAAAATTTTCATAAAAAAAAGTTATTTGAATTCGAGTTTTAAGTTTGCAAGGTATTTATGAATTTGAACTGCATGCTTAGAATCAGGTACATCAGATTTAATTTTTTCATCGAATAATGATTTATAAAATTCATCCCACAAGGATTTTACTGCATTTATTCTTGTGTCTATCTTATAAAACTTATTTTCTTTCAACAATTTATATTGAGTAACTTTATTGTTATATAAAGATAAAAAAGTATTTTCACCATCAAAAGGATATTTCCAAAATAGCTCAAAAGCTCCTCCATCGCCAATTATCTGTATTTTATGCCCAATTGATGATTTAAGGTTATTAATTATTCTTAAACTAACTCCTATTTTTCTGTCCAGAGTCATATGTAAGTTAAGGTCGTCATATATCTTTGACTTGAAACTTTGAATATTATAATAATCAACATTTAACTCTTTAAAGTTTATTAACCATTTTAAATAGTCCAGGCAATGTGTAAGATAGTTCATATCGACGCCAGCGCCCTGATGATTTAAACCTTTCCAAGAATTTTTCTTTACTGGCCTTTTTTTTGTTAACCAATCTATATTTATCTTACTTATCTTTCCTATTTTATTTTTTTTGATCAATCCTTTTAATTTTTTTAATCCTAATTCGTATCTAAATTGATAACCAATACAATGTTTAATTTTATTTTTTTTTAACAAAAAACCTAATTTTTTTGCCTCATTTAGATTTAAACAAAAAGGTTTCTCATAATAAATTGGTTTTTTTAAATGAATTATTTTTTTTGTTAAATCAAAGTGAGTTGACGGAGGTGTTGCAATTAAAAATAAATCAATCCTTTTTTTTTCTAAAAGATCCTCTATAGAAGAAAAGGTTTGTATTTTTTTTATTTTTTGACTCGTAACTATACCTTCAACCTCAAAATAGTTAGACATACTTATAGCTGGTAGATGAACTTCTTTAGCAATTCCAGCACCAATCATCCCAATCTTTAACATTTTTTAAACTACTTTTGGGTTAGGTAACGGGATTATAAACTTTCCTTTGTATCCTTTTCTCCTTAAGTTTCTTATCAATGCTTCAGAAATATGCCAAGATAATAGAAGAACATAAGGAGGATTATCCTTAAAAAGTTTTTTTTCATCAAGTATTGGTATTTTTGTTCCAGGCATATATTTATTTAGTTTATGAGATGAACTAACCTCTAAAACACAATCAATAATTCCATCATCAATACCAGTGTAACTTATAAAAGTACTAGCTCTTGATGGAGCACCGATACCGAATATTTTATTATTATTTTTTTTTATTTTTAGAAGGAGTCTCATTAACTTTAACTTTGACATTATTATTTTTGATTTAAAGTGATCTAAAGCAGAACCATCATTTATTCCTATCTTATTTTCTTCATCAAGAATGTTGAAGACGTTTTTTTGTATGTTAACTTTATTTGATTTTGATGCATAAACTCTTATTGAACCACCGTGGGTTGGTATTTTTTTTACCTTAAAAATATATAATCCATTTTTTTCAAATAACTTTTTTAAAACACCTACATGATAATACCTTAAGTGCTCATGGTATATGGTATCATACTGTTGCGTTTTTATTAAAGACGGTAGGTAATGAGATTCACTAATAAAAATTCCATCCTTATCTAAAAGTCTTTTAATTAGTAATACTAATTTCTCTGGATTGGTTATGTGCGCAAAAACATTGGCAGCTGTAACTACCTTTGCTTTTTTGTTGTTTCTTATTATTTTGGAGACTACAGAATCAGTAAAGTATGAATTTATTGTTTTAACCCCTTTCTTTAAAGCTTCTTTGTAAGCCTTTGATGGTTCAATACCAATTACGTTATAACCATTTTCGCTAAAATTCTTTAATAAAGAACCATCGTTGGATCCAATATCAACTATCAACTCATCTAATGATAACAAATTCATTTTTTTCACTTCATTAAATAAATCATTGAAATTGTCCATCAAAATTTTGGTTGTTCCACTTAAATAAGGATAGCTATAAGGAAATAATATCTCCTTCCTAATCTCTAAGTTTATTTGTACTAAACCGCAGCTACTACATCTTACTAATTCTAATGGAAAGAAGGTATTCTCACTTGAGGATGAACTCAATGATTGTAAATGATTAACCGGCGGAAGGTAACCAAGAAATAGAACTGAATTAAGTTTTTTGCTTCTGCACATTTGACATTTTTTTATTAAATTGGATTGTTTCATTTTTCCTCTTTATAGTTTTTATTTTTAAGATACCAATCAGATGTAATTTTCAAGCCTTCATCAATCGAATATTTTTGTTCATAGCCTAAACCCTGTATTTTCTCAATATTTGGACAGCGTCTAGGTGTTTCACCATAAGGTTCTTCAGAGCAAATAATTTTAACATTTTTTTTTTGATATTTAATAATTTTTTTGGCCAATGTTTTAATCCTTATCTCATCGTTATTCCCGATATGATAAATATTTCTATGTTTTCCTTTAATCACAACTTTATAGAGAATTTCAGTAAAATCATTTATAAAAATAAATGAACGAGTTTGTTTTCCATTTCCTTTTATAAGAAATGTTTCGTCGTTGTTTTTAATTTTTTCTGACCTAAGAATCATTTCAGGAATTACATGCTCCCAGCCCATATCAGGACCATAAACATTATGGGGTCTAAAAATTATTATTTTTTTAAAAAAATCCCTGTGATAATTTAAAAGTACCATTTCAGAAATAATTTTTCCTGCTCCATAAGAATATCTTGGGTTAAAAACATCAGGAATAATAAGTGGAACATTTTCTTTAGTAGGTATCATCGGAGGGGTTTGGTAAACCTCAGAACTTGAAGCAAATATTATTTGTTTAATAGTATTTTTCTTACATGCCTCTACTGCTGTTAAAATCCCTCTAATTGAGACGTCTAAAACATCTTGAGGCTTTTCATAGAAAAACTTTGTTCCATTAATAGCCGCAAGGTGTATAAAATAATCAAATCCTTTACTTTCTTTAATAACTTTTTTTTCATCTCTAATATCACCATTTACAAACTTAAATTTTTTTTCAGTAAAATTTATCTTTCTTATCTTACCTCTTGAAAAATCATCATATACTTTTACATAGTGCCCTTCACTCAAAAGCTTTCTTACAAGATTAGAACCAATAAATCCTGAACCACCTGTTACAAAAAAATTACTCATTTTCTTTTAAATAAAGACCAAGCTCCCCCAAACCTAAATAGTTTATCCCTTCAGGAAATAAAATATTTCGAGAACTAAAATTATTCCAAAAATCAAAAATGATTCCAGGCTTTTTCATTAATCCAGAAAGATTTGAAATTGGCATCGAACTAAATAAAGGATGATTATTAGCTATAATAAATAAAGTCATATCTCTGAATGAACTTTCTAAGTCAGTTGAAACCTCTGAATTAAAAAACTCTTTGAGTTGTTTGGATTTAACAACTGGATCAAAAATTTTAATTTTTGATCTTGGAAATCTTTGTCTTAACTCATTATAAATGGGTTTAGCCATAGTACCTCTCAGATCGTCAGTCTCTGGTTGACCTTTAAAAGCTGCGCCAGCAAGAGTAATTTTAATTGTATTTTTATTAATTTTAATTTTTTTCAAATATTCATCTAATTTTTTTAAAACTATTTTTGGTAGTGATTCGTTAAATTTTCTAGCATTCATTATTATTGAAGGGAGAAATCTTTTTTTTGACAAACCATTCTTAAGAATATAAGAATCTTTTTCTAAACATGGACCTCCTACTGGCCCTGCAATCGGAAGATTAGTTCTTGGATAAGCTAATTTACCTGCAGATATTACTTCATTAGCAGAAACTCCAACTACATCTGATATCACTGCAACCTCATTTGACAAAGCAAATTGAACATCGCGTTGACAATTATCTACTAATTTTATCAGCTCTGCAGTTTCTAGACTAGATACTTGAACCACAGTTGGTGTGATGAAGCTAAAAAACTGAGAGCATCTCATTCTTGTTGAAAGATTATCTGATCCAATAATTTGCGGAAGTATTCTAAGTTCATTCATTGCTTTACCTTCTAATGTTCGTTCAGGACAGAAAGCTATTTCATATTTCTTGTTAGCGTTATTTAAAATCTTTTTGCATATATTCTTTGTTGAACCAATTTCAACGGTAGATCTTAGTATTACTAAATTCTTATCTCTAAGGTTATCTTTAATTTCATTACAAACATTTTTAATCATCACGGTATTGGTTTTCTTATCTCTTTTCAAAGGAGTTCCGACTGTAATTATAAAAACACTAATGTCTTTTTTTTTTGGTATTTTTTTTGACAAAATCAAATTTTTTGTTTTCAAAACTTTTTTCAAGGTTCCTTGAAGGCCTGGTTCAAAGAAATGAGGAATACCATTAACTAATTTTTTTAAGATATCATCTTTAACTTCCACGCCAAAAACCTCGAAACCTATATCAGCTAATGTAACAGCAAAAGTTAAACCTACATAGCCAAGACCCATTACACAAACTTTTTTATCTTTAAAGTTTTCTGGTAAATTTTTCATATTAGTATTTATTTTGTAGATTTGCCAATAACATTAAAATGTACATAAAAATTATAAAATTAAATCCTTTATATTTGTTCAATTTATTCTTTACAAATGAAACCACAGAAAAATTATTTTTTACTAATTATTTCCATAAAATTTTTTTAGCCTGTCATTAAGCTTTCCAAGAGATGGAGCATTTAAATAAAAAATATGTTGATCATTTTTTTTATCAGCATAATACAACCAATCTCTTTTGAAGTGATCTTTCAAGAACTGGGCATTAGCAGCTCTTCCATCAAATAGAATTATAGTCCCTGGAATTAAAAAATATTCTATTTTTAAAACATCTGATGATATCGGCATTATGTCTTTATGACCATATGAAAAACCATCCTCCACTCCTTTAACGTTAAAAATGTCTGGACCATCTATATAAATAAAATCAGGGTTACAAATAGGAAAGTTTTCATATTGAATCGTATACTTATTTTCAAATTTAGAAATATAACAATTTGAGTGGCAAAAACTTATATTATTTTTGAAATTTATTTTTTTATAATATTTGGAAAGCCTATTTTTTGAAGTCTTTAAAAATTTCTTCTCATTTTCTAAACTAAATAAATAAAATGGATTTGTTCTTCTTAAATTTTGAATTTTTGATCCATATTTTTGCCTTAGCTTATCTAGTGCTAAGCTAATAAATAAGGTTGACCACCCAGATCCGATTTCTAATACAGTGGTTCTTTTATTTAATTTAATAAACTCATAAACTCTAAATAAGTCTCTTATTTGCGGCTTATAGGGATAAACTTCTTTCATTGAGTTTGGATCAATTTCCTTATTTTCTTTTTTTAAAAACTCTTTCTTAAAATAATTATGAAAAACTTCGTTCTCAAATATTTTTTCTATCTTTTTCATAATTTTTTTTTCTGAATCGATTTGTTCAGGAAAAATAATTTTTTGTTTTATTTTTTTTAAAATTTTTGATTGTTCCATAGCTACCGCAGTCTACAAAGTGTAGAAAAAAAATCAAATAAATCAGAAAGTCAAAACTATACTAGTGTATAAAGATGTTTTGTTTCAACACTTGCTTTAACTTTTTGATTTAAAAAATTAATAAAAACAAAAGATCTTTTTTGATCAATTTGCTCATCAAAAACTGCATCTAAACCAATTTTATTACTCTTATAAAGCTTAACTTCATCACCTTTAACAAAATTGTTACAGTCAATCGTAAATCCCTTATCATCACATCTCATTTTAATACTATCAACTACATCAGGTGGAACAAAATAAAGATAATCACTAAATTTTAGAATTCTAAAAACACCATAAGTACTTTTAATCTTACTCCAATTCTGATTTGCATTAATTGAAACAAATATATATCCGGGAAACAAAGGTTTAACTAACCTTACAAATCTATTAAACCTAGATGTCATTTTTTTTATTTTAGGAAAAAAAACCTCATAACCTTGTCTTTTAAGATTAAAAAAGGCTTTTTTTTCACAGTTTGATTTTGTTTGTACTACAATCCATTTCATAAAATTACTCAATTAATGATTTTGGTTTAAAGAATGAATGGTTATTCTTTGTAATTATTATTGGAGTTTGCTGACTATTAGTCACAAGAAAATGAACATTTTTTTTCTGTTTGATCTTCATTAAGTTGCTGATTATTTCAATACCACAATAATTCTTTTTTTTGTTTTTCTTTTGATAAATATAGTTAATTTTAACGTCTTGAATTTTTGCTGCTAGGATTGCTATATCAGTAAAGTCATTTATTCCATAGAGAACAACGATTTTATTTTTGTTTTTTATTTTTTTAAATTCATTTTCATATTCTTCTTTTGATTTTTTAAAGAAAAATAATGAAGTTTCTAAATATTCTTTTGTAAGTTTTGTTTTTTCAACTAGACCTTTAGGTGTTAAATAATATAGATACCTCTTCATTGGAGCCTCTTTTAATTTAAGAAAGCCTTTTTTTACAAATTTTTTTATTAAGGAATTGGCTAGTCCTAAAGCTACATTAAGTTCTTTTGAAATAATCCTTTGTGAGAGATTTTCAGATTCTTCAATCTTACTTAAAATTTTTAACTCTAATTCAACGTTCTTTGCCAACTTATTGTTCATTATGTGAACATGTTATTTGTTCACTTGATGAACGTCAAGCTTTTTTAATTTTTATAGCTATAAATATATTTATTCAACGAATCTTGATTTTTAAACTTTTTTAAAGAATGTCTATAAGATTTTTTTTTTAAAGTTAACGAATTTTTACAGTCTATCATTTTTTCTAAACAATCCTGAAATTTTTTAAAATCATTCTTTTTTATCAGTTTACCGTTATTGTTAAAAAACTCTTTATTTCCTCCAACATTAAAGGCAAGTATTGGTAAGCCGTTAGAGATGGATTCCAGAAGAAAATTTGATGACCCTTCCTCCTCAGACACACTTATAGCAAAATCAATTTTTTTATAAAAAAAATCAATATTACTTTTCCCTTGAAGAATTTTTATTTTTTTTCCTAGTTTCAAATCTTTAATTCTTTCTTTAACTTCTTTACCTAAGCTATTTTTAGAATTACCTATCAATAATAATTCCCATTTTTTTTTTGTGTTTAATTTTGAACAAATTTCAATAAGTCTTAAATGACCTTTATATTTAATAAAATTAGCTACGTATCCAAATTTGATTTTTGATTTGGGAAATTGTTTCATTATTGGTGCGTTGTATTCTTTTAATTGGAAATTGGGTATAACCAATATTTTTGACGGGGGAACATCTTCTTCATTTATTAATTGTTTTTTAATTACCGAACTGTTGACAAGTATAAAATCCATTTTTTTATGTAAAATTTTTTCAATAAATTTTGATATGAAAATATATTTCTTATGGTAGTTATTTAATGAACGCCTACTCATTATTTTTCTTTTATTTGAAAAAAAGGTAAAAATCCCTCCAATAATATAAGATTTAGGCAGGAAAAAATGATATATATCTGCTTTATTTTTAATCAAAAAGAATATTAAATTAAGAATTCCAAAACCAGGAATATTGGATATTTTTAGGTTAACATTAAATTTCGAAAAATGCTTTTTTAATTGCCCTGATGCAAAGGAAAAAATTGAAATACTGTATCTTTTTTCAATAAATTTAATTAGTTGTAGAAACTGTTTTTCAGTCCCTCCGATTTCTAAACTATTAATTATAAAAATAATTTTTTTCAACTTTAAGCTTCCCAATGCTCAAACCACATTTGAAAAACTAAAAAATTCCACAATAAAAATTGCCAATTTCTTTTTTTATCTTTGTGTTCACTCCACAATATATTAAAATATTCAAGATTATATATATTTTGATCTCTAACTATTTTAGAATTCAAATAATATCCAATTTTATCAGAAAAGTTCTCTCTTATTAAATTATCCAATGGAATACCAAACCCCATTTTTGGACGATTTATAAGCGAGTCTGGGAGAAAATTCTTAAGAACTTTCTTTAAAATTATTTTTCCTTCACTTCCTTTTATTTTATTTTTTTTTTCAAGGGAAAATGCATGTTCTATAACATTGTTATCTAAAAAAGGAACTCTAACTTCCAATGAATTATTCATAGATGCTCTATCGACTTTTGTTAGAATATCATCTGGTAAATATATTAGAAAATCCAAAACTTGCATTCTAAAGGTTGTATCTTTAAATAAAGTCTCATATTTTTTATCAAAATAATCAACTTTTTTTTCTTCTTTTTCATAGAGAAGGTCTGACAAATCGTTGCAATTACTTATAATTCTCTGTTGAAACGAGGTTTCATCTTTATTTGTTAACAAACTAGAAAGTTTTAACAATTTATCTCCAAATTGTTTTCCGCCATAATTATTGGGTAACAAAGTCCCTAAATTATCCCATAATTTTTTTGGTATAAAATTTATAATTTTCCTCAATAGAAGCTTTAATAATAATGGTTGTTTAAAAATATATTTTTGGTACTTTTCGACTAAAAAATATCTGTAATAACCAGCAAACATCTCATCTCCTCCGTCACCAGATAGTGCAACAGTAACTTTTTTCTTGGTAATTTGGCTTAGTAATAAAGTTGGAAGTTGTGAAGAATCAGCAAAAGGTTCATCATATACAATCGGAATTAAATCAATTAAATCAGCTAAATTTTTAAAATTAAAAAAAACTTCGTTGTGATTAGTTCCTAAGATTCTAGAAACTTTTTTTGCAAATCTTGCTTCATTAAATTGATCATCTTTAAATCCAATCGTAAAAGAATTAATAGATTTTTTTGAGTTTTTTTGAGCTAGTGCAGCAATTAGAGAGCTATCAACTCCACCTGATAAAAAAACACCAACTGGGACATCGGAGACCATTTGATTTTTTACCGCATTTTCAATTATGTGAAGGGTATCATTACTAGAGGCAAAATTTTTTTTTTCAAGAATATCTAAAATTTTCCAATACTTTTTTTTCTTCAAGGATTTTTTTAGGTCAATCTCTAAGAATGAACCTGGAGATAATTTACTTACATTTTTAAAAATTGAGTAAGGTGAAGGAATATAATTTAATCTTACGTATGAAGAAATTGACTTTTTATCAAGCTCAAGGTTAATCCAAGGTAATTTTTTTAAGGCTTTAAGCTCTGAGGCGAATGCGAAATTTACTCCATCATAGTATGTATAAACGGGTTTGACTCCAACCCTATCTCTACAAACAAACAATTTTCTTTTTTTTTTATCCCATACAGCAAAAGCAAAAATACCATTTAGAAGATAAATAGCTTTTTTAGGTCCAACACTTGAAATTAATTCCAGCAATACCTCTGTATCTGAATTAGTTTTAAATTGTATTTTTTCTTTAAGATATGATCTGATAATTTTAAAATTATATATCTCTCCATTAAAAACAATAATGTATCTTTTATTAAAGGAAACCATTGGCTGATTTGCTTTTGTTGAAAGATCAATTATTGATAACCTCCGATGTGATAATGCTATACCAGAAGTTTCATCACACCAATAACCGAGTTGGTCTGGTCCTCGTTTCTCAAGGGTATTTGCCATTAATAGAGAATATTTCTTTAAAATATCAACTGACAAATTATTTTTAAACTTTATAAATCCTGAAATACCACACATATTTTTTAGGTATATTATAACGAAAATTATAATTTTATATTAAATTAATCAAAAAAATTTTTTAATTTTTAAAATTTACTAACCTAGAATAATCAGGCTTTTAAAAATCTTAAATTTTTTTTTTAAATAAAATTTGTAAATTTAAAAAAAGACATAATTTCTGCGAGGGATTTTCATCCTCAAAATCTTATAATACAGATTATCTAATACCAAATTTTATTAGACTTAAAAAAATTAATCTGATATAAAAAAATATGTACGTTCTCTTATTTTTTTTATTACTATTTTCTTCAAAAGATGTATTTGCGTATTTGGATCCAGGTTCAGGTAGTTTTTTACTTCAAGCAATCCTTGGTCTATTTGCCGCAATAGGTTCTTTTTTTGTTTTTTATTTTAATAAGGTAAAAAATTTTTTTTCAAAAGTTATTAACTCTTTTAAAAAAAAATAAAATATGAATGTCATCAAAGTTAAATAATCAAATCAAAAATAATAAGATAGAAGCTCTGATACTTGGTGCTGGAAGACCAAATAATAGCGAGACTCCGTCGGCATTACAAAAAATTGATAAAAAAAAAACTGTACTTAATTGGCAAGTATCTCAACTTGAAGGTTATGTTAATAAAATTTCATTCATTGGTGGATACAAATATGATCTTTTAACTAGGAAAAAAAAAAAGTTAAATTTCATACATAATAAATCTTGGGAAAAGTGTAATTCTGTGGGCTCTTTATTAAAGAATAATTTTTCTACCGGAAGAGATTTATTAGTTTCTTATAGTGATGTTGTTTATAGATCAAATCTAATAAATAAACTTACTAAAAGTAAAAATGATATCGTTATTGGTCTGGATAGCAATTGGTTCCATAGATACGAAGGTAGATCAAAAGATGATATTTTAAAGGCTGAACTAATTGTAAAAAGAGGAGAAAATCTTTATCAAATTAAATTTAATAAAAAAGAAATATTTTATGAATTTACAGGAATAGTTAAATTTTCATCAAATGTAGTAAACTTTATCATAGAAAATAAAAAAGAAATAAATAAAAATTGGTCCATACCAAATCTAATTATATTTCTTCAAAAAAATAAATTTAAAATTGATTACGAGGACTGCGAAGGAGATTGGGCTGAATTAAATGCTCCTCAAGACCTGGCAAATTTCATCCTAGGAACAAAGGCTGAAACTTTATTAAGATTAAAAAAAATGATAAAAAATTCAGTAATTTTTGAACAAGTTTCTTTTACTGTTGAGGACTGGGAGTCAAAAATGACTCAATGTTTAAATAAAATAGAAGGCAAGTTCGCTGATAAAAAGTTGATTATCAGAAGTAGCTCTCTCAATGAAGATAGTTTTAGTGAATCAAATGCTGGCAAATACTTGAGTTTATTGAATATAGATCAGTCAAATAAAAGATTACTTATTAACTCAATTCAAAAAGTTATTAATTCATATACCGTTAAACATAGACTCAATCAAGTGTTAGTACAAGAGATGATCTCTAAACCAATGATATCTGGTGTAATTACATCAAGAACATTGAATAAAGGATCTCCTTACAGGGTAATAAATTTTGATGATAAATCAAAATTGACTGACACGGTTACATCAGGAAGAGATGCTGAAACAAAAACAATATTTGTTCTAAAAAAAAAAAAAAATTATTGAAAAAAAATATATTGTTTTTAATAAACTAATCGATGCAATTGAAGAAATTGAAGAAATATTAAATTTTGATTCTTTAGATATTGAATTTTCAATCACAGAAAATAAGAAAATCATTATTTTGCAAGTAAGACCAATTGTTGTAGATCAAAATAACAAGATTACTCAAGATAAAAACATACAAAATCTAATTAAAAAAGAAAAATTAAAATTCATAGAACAAACCAAAAAAAATAAAGGTATTTTTAGTAATATGCAGGATTGGAATCCGGCTGAAATAGTTGGAAGGAATCCTAGAAACTTAGCTATCGATATTTATGAATATATTATAACCAATAAGATTTGGGCAATTCAAAGAAAACAATTTGGTTATAAATACCCAAAGTCTTCAAAGTTAATACAAAACTTCTGTGGAAAACCATACGTAGATTGTTTAAAAAGTTTTTATTCATTTATACCTGATAAAATAGATAATAAGTTAACTAATAAACTTATGGAGTTTTATAGAGAAAAACTATTGAAAAATGAGGAATTACACGACAAAGTAGAGTTTCAGATTGCCTTCACCTGTTTTGAATTTGATTTCTTTGAAAGAGCTGAAGAATTAAAAGCACATAATTTTAGTCTTAGTGAGATTAACGAAATTCACAATAGCTTGTTGTTTATCACAAAAAAGGCTATTTTTTCTATTGATGAATATTTCGATCCTATAGACAAATTTGAAAAGAAACTAAGAGATATAGAGACATCTCAAGAAGATGATATAACAAAGGCTTTTTTAATATTGGAGCATTGTAAATGGAATGGAGCACTTCCTTTTGCACATTTAGCAAGAAACGGTTTTATTGCCATAACTCTTCTTGAATCTGCAGTGAGATGTAAAATTTTAACAGTCAATGAAAAAAATGATTTTTTGTTAAGTATTAAAACAGTCGCAAAAGATTTTAAGGAAGATTTAGAGCGTTTTGAAAATAAAACTATAACAAAAAAAAGATTTTTAAAGAAATTTGGACATCTCCGGCCAGGAACTTATGAGATAACAACTCCATCTTATAGCGAGACATTTAGTGAAATAGTAAAAAAAACAAAAAATAAAAAAAGATCGAAATTTATAGAAAATAAGTGGAAAAAAAATACCTTAGAAAAACTTAATAAAGAATTATCAAAATCTAATTTGAATATAAGTTTATGGGAATTTATGAACTATGTAAAAAAATCAATAGAAGGAAGAGAAAAAAGTAAATTTATTTTTACAAAAGGTGTTAATAGTTGTCTTAGGTATTTGTCAAAAGTAGCAAAGAAAAAAAAAATTGACTTAGAGCTATTTTCGCACCTTAAATTAAATGATATTAGAAGATTATCAAAAGATTTGAATTCTAAATTACTAAAGAAAATCGCTGAAAAAAATCAGAATAATTTTAATATATCTAATCTTATTGAACTTCCACCTCTGTTAAAAAGTGAAATTGATTTTGATTTTTTTTTATACCCTAAAAATGTTCCCAATTTTATTGGTGAAAAAAAAGTTCAGTCTGAATTATTTGTCCTTAATAATATAAAAATAAAAAAAGAACTAGAAAATAAAATTATTCTTATTCCCAACGCAGACCCCGGGTTTGATTGGATTTTTTCTCATAGTATTTCTGGCTTAATAACAATTTATGGCGGCTCTAACTCACATATGGCAATTAGGTCTGCGGAGTTTGGTATTCCAGCTGCAATAGGTATTGGCGAGATTAAATTTAAAGATCTTTTGAAATTTAGGTTTGTAGAGCTAGACTGTTCTAATAAACAATTAACTGGTATTTATTGATGAACATTGGAATATCCCAGAGGGTCGATTTAGTCAGAAATGAAAGAAGAGATTCTTTAGATCAAAATTGGTTCAGAATATTAAAAAACTTCAAATTGCAAATTTTGCCTATTCCAAATTTGTTAACAAATCCGATAGAGTGGATAGAAAATCAAAAAATAGAAGCTTTTATTCTATCCGGTGGCAATGACTTAAGTTTTTTTAAAAAAAGTAATAAAAAAGAAGTAAATGAATGCAGAGATAAGCTTGAAATTTTGATACTAAGGTATTGTAAAAAAAAAAAAATTCCAGTAATTGGTATTTGTCGTGGGCTTCAAATAATAAATTATTTTTTTAATAAAAAAATAAATCTTAAGAAAAATATAATTCATGTAAATTCTAAACATAATATTTATCCAAATATTCAAGAAAAATTTCGATTTTTTAAAGAAAAAAAAAAGGTCATTAAAGTAAATAGTTACCATAATTTTATTATTCCAGTTAATGAAGTGTCCAAAGAACTTAGAATTGTTTATAGAGATAAAGACCAAAATGCTGAAGCTGTAGAGCATAAAAGTCTTCCTTGGGTTGGTATAATGTGGCATCCAGAAAGAGAAGACAAAATAAGTCAACTTTTTAAAAATTTAGTTTCGAATACTTTTTTTTAATATGTATTTTATAATTTTAGCTGCAGGCGTTGGATCTAGACTGAAAAATCTAACAAAAGATAAACCCAAGACTCTGATTGAATTTAAAAAAAAATCACTGCTGGATTATCAACTATCAGTAATAAAGCGTTTTGGCTTTTTAGATATTTTTCTCATTACAGGGTTTAAAAAAAAAATGTTTGATAAATATACCACTTATATAAAAGAAAAATTCCATAATTCTGAGTATAAAAAAACAAATATGGTTTACAGTTTATACAAGGCTAAATCTCTATTTGATGGTACAAATGATATAATTATTTCCTATGGAGATATAATCTATGAGGAAAGTATTTTAAAAAAATTGATATCAGATAAAAGTAAAATAAGTGTAGTAATTGACCTTAATTGGAAAAAGTTATGGTCATTAAGAATGGAGGATCCAAAAAAAGATATAGAATCATTGAAACTTAATTCAAAGGGATTCATAACAGACATTGGGCAAAAAGTTAAATCTTTAAAAAATCTTGACGGTCAATTTATTGGACTAATAAAAATTAATAAAAGGTTTACAAAAAAATTTTTTGATATTTTTGAGAAACAAAAATTAGATAAAAGGATTTTTATGACAGACTATTTACAAATTCTAATTAACAATAAAATTCTACCTTCATCAGTAAAAATTAAAAATGGTTGGATTGAATTCGATACTTTGTCGGATATACAAAAATACTGTGAAGCATATAGAAACGGAAAATTGGATTCTATAATTAATATTAAAGAATTACAAAAATTATGAAATATCTTTTTGATTACATAAAATTACTAGCTGATATAAAGAAGAATGCTAATTCAAATATTTTTTATAGTGAAGGCTCGCATCACTGGCCACATATTAAAAATTTTATTTATGATTTAATAAATGAGAAAAAAAAAGTTTTTTTTGTTACATCTGAAATAAATGATATTGGATTAAAAAACTTAAAAGGAAAAATACCTTGTTATGTAATTGGGTTTGGAAACATTCGTCAACTTTTTTTTAAGAATGTTAAATGTAAAAATTTTATCACATCTCTTCCAGACCTAGGTTTAAATCAATTTAGAAAATCTAAGAACACTAGAAATTATATATATATTTTTCATTCAATGATTAGTACGCATATGGGATATAAAAAAAAGGCATTTGACTATTTTGATACAATTATGTGTTGTGGACCTCACCATTTAAAAGAAATAAGGAAAAATGAAAAAATAGAAAAATTAAAAAAAAAAAAACTAATTAAATATGGATATAAAAATATTGAAAAGTTCAAAAAAATCAAAGTTTCAAATCAAATAGTGATTGCTCCATCTTGGGGACCAAATTCAATTTTTGAAAGTTATTTTAATGAAATTGAATCATTCATACAGCAAAATGAAAATAGAGAAATAATTTTAAGACCTCATCCTGAAACTAAAAAAAATAGATTAGTATTCAATAAAATAAAAAATTTACTAATAAAATATAAAAACACGACTATAGATTATAATATTTGTGATACAGATATTTTGTCTAAATCTCTGACAATAATAACAGACTTTTCAGGAGTGGCATTTGATTTTGCATTTAGTTTTGAAAGACCAGTCATATTTATAGATTTAAAAAAAAAAGTTAATAATCTAGATTATAAAAAAATAAATATTGAACCTTTGGAAATAAGTGTAAGAAAAAAAATTGGAGTTGTTCTAAATAAAAATAGGCCTGTTGAAATATCAAAAACCGTTGATACTATAGAGAAAAAAATCCCATTTTACAAAAAAAAGATAGCAAACTTAAAAAAAATAATTTTTTATAAAACTAAAGGTGTTAAAAAATTGAATATTGACTTTTAATGAAAAAAATAACTTTACCTATTTCTCTTCTTATGCATGAAGGTCCAATTGCAAGAATTTATTTAGGACTTTTCTATGAATATGGTTTTAGATTCAAAAGAATCTATTTTCTAAATTATCAAAATGATAATATTAAAAAAAAAAAAATAGCTCCATTTCTTCCTATTTTTCTTAAAAAAATAATTGCTAAGCAAATACATTCTTACCAATTAAATTATTGGGTACATTATTTAAAAAGAAAATATCCATATCTGTATTTAGAAATAGCAAAAAAATTTTCCAAAAAACTAAAAATTAAAATTAATGTTTACGAGCATCTTTTTAAATTAAAAAAAATGAATGAATATTGCTTGGATTACAAGGAGTTGTTTTTAAAAAATTTTTTAGAACTTAATAAAGTATTTCTAAATAATAAAGAAAATTTTCTTTTTTCGGGAGGTGGAATTCTCCCAAAAAAGTTATTTGAAAGCAAACATACCAATTTAATTCACATACATCCCGGCTTTCTCCCCAATATAAAAGGTGCTGACGGTTTGTTATGGTCAATAAAAAAAAGAAAGAAACTTGGAGTTTCAGCTTTCATTATGAATGAAAAGCTTGATTGCGGTGATATAATTATTAGGAATAATATCAATTTTCCAAAAATAACAAAAAAAATTCTTCACCTAGAAAATAAAACAGTTTACAGGCTAATATTTTCTTTTATTGATCCTTTGCTTAGAGCGTATTGTTTAAAAAAAATAATTCAAGAAAATGGTTTTGATTTAAAAAAAAAAAAACTAATTAAACAAAATCATAAACAAGGTTCCACATACAGCTTTATGCCTGAGGATTTGAGAATTGAAATTTATAAAAAATTGTGTGAGTAACCTGTATTACTAATTATTTTTTCTATAAAAATTAATCTTTCTTCCATCATCATAATAATTACCAGTTTTTAAAATTTTACTACTTTCAAGCTTATAGAATAGTTCTTTTTCTACAAAAGTTTCAACTTTTTTAAAATCTTCTTTTTTCTCAAATGAAGGATGATGACTCTCTAATATAAGAACACCGCCCTTTGATTTAAGATTCTTATCTATTGTAAGAAGATAGTGCTGAGGATTTTTAATTCCTTTGTCAAAAGTATGATGGTTTGCTAGCGAAAGAATAACATCAAATTTTCTATTAAATTTATAATCCAAAAAATTTCCGCAAATAAAGTCAACATTTTTTAAATTTAATTTTTTTTTGGTTTTCTTTGCAACCTCAATACAATTTGGACTATGATCAATACCTAAGGCACTTGCGAAATTATTTCTCTCCATAAGAAGAAAGCCAGTATTAGTTCCAACATCTAATATTTTTTTGGATTTTATGAACTGATTGAAATTATAAGCTTCTATTCTTTTTCTTGAATTTCTCAAACCAGATAAGTTTATATTGCTTAAACTTTGATAGAAATAACCTGAACCATAATCAAAATAGTCGCTATTTTGTGAAAGAATTTCTAAGAGTTCTTTTTTGAAAACCTTATATTTACATTTTGTTAAAGTATCTACAAATTTATTTTTAAGAGAGATTATTTTCATTATGCTTAAAAATTAAAAATTGATTTTTTTACTCTTATATATACCGTCAATTTGTGACTTCATAGAAACCTCTCCATCATCGATTAAATTTCTATTTTTATTATTTTGAAGTGATTTATTAAAAAAATAAGAAAAAATTTTTTGTATTGAAACTTTTTCAATCAGAACATTTCCTTTTTGTTCATTTGTTTTAGAAAAAAATATTGCTGAATGATTATCTATTAAATCTTCATTAGAAGTTGTTTCGTAAAAAATTCCCTCAGATATTCTTGTGCCGTGATCGCCAAAAATAAAAATGTCAGTATTATCAAATTTATATCCTTTTTTTAAACTTACAATTAAATCATCAATCTTGTTTAAAACACATTTTGATTGTTGAAAGTATTTATCATATTCAATTAGCCTTTTTTTTTGTTGCTCTTCACTAAACTTTTGAAGAAATTCAAAGTCATCCTTTTTTTTAATTTTTTTAAATGAATTGTTTGGCAAATTGTGAAGAATACAATTCTCATTTAATAAGTATGGTTCATGTGGCATCATAAAATGTGCAAAATATAAGCTACCCGGCTCAGAGTCTAAAATATCTGTTACAAACATATCAAACCATTTTGAAAAATGTCTTGCATAATATTCTGGGTTCATTCTTAAATCCACATCATTGAATTTATTCAAAATTTTTACTAAGGCTGTGAAAACGTATTTTGAAAAACTACTTGACTGAATCGCTGAATTAAAATTTTGTATTGGGTGTCTAATATATTTTTTTAACCTCCCCTCGTCGTTTAAAAATTCTATTTTGTAAGGGTTAAATGTTTCACATTTAAAAACATTATCATTTTTACAAAAGTTAATTTGATCTGTTTGGTAAACTTTAATACGGAAATCCGACCTTTCAGAAAAAAATCTATTTTTAATAATTGTACCCTTTCGGACATCAAAATATACTTTATGGTTATCTAAACTTTCAAAATCATAGTTAAGCAAGTGTCCCATTGAATAATGTGTATGAGTAAATCTTGAATATGCCTTATTAAAAACAGAAAAATCGTAGAGCTGATTTAATTTTGCTACATGATTTTGAAATTCTATTGATTTATTAGAATTGATTCTTTTTATACCCTCAACACCCATAAAACCATCAAACATGATCACGAGGATCCTTTTTTGTGTTTCATTGATTTTTTTTTCAGTGTTTTGAATTTTCTCGAAGGAATTAAAAGGACTTTGATAAGGTAAGATAATATTTGCGACTGCTGAGAAAAAAAGAAAGATAAACATGAAATTGAAAAATAATTTTGATTTTCTAATTAGCAAAAAGGAAGTAAAAAAAATAAAAAAGAAATATAAAGAATCAACAATTAATTCTTGATATCGGGATAGCGAAACAATGTATGAAATTGATTTAGAAAAATTTAAATATAAATCAAAATTAATTGCTATTAAAAGACTTATTAAGATATTGTTAAATTTTTGATTTTTATTTAGTACTAACAACATTCCTGCTATTGAACATACTAAAGCAAAAAACGAAACAATAATTAGGGAAACCTGCGAGACCTCATGAACCCTTATATGAACGTATACTGGGTTCAAAATACAGAGAAAAGGGAAGATAAAGTTAATTATACCTCTATTTTTATTAATTATATACATAGATTCTTTTACACAGTATTAACATTATTTTTGCAAATATTAAATAGAATTTGGGTTTGCGGCATATTTAGGTCATCAGAATTTGTTAGCAAAGAAAAAGAGGTTTTGTGTTTGGTTGCGGGGGCAGGATTTGAACCTGCGACCTTCAGGTTATGAGCCTGACGAGCTACCAGGCTGCTCCACCCCGCGTTAATAGCAGCTGTGTTTT
>MDTE01100864.1_pt1 | contig 36491 bp, 23 predicted proteins | sample 811231 | NCBI WGS metagenome assembly MDTE01 (sample SAMN05326651, study PRJNA326480) | marine metagenome | isolation source: seawater | place: Indian Ocean: Red Sea | collected 2010 | reverse complement strand
CTGGCGATGGGATACCGCGAGTTGTTTCTCGATGACCTGATGGTGGCCGAGTTGCGAGGAATAAAAAAAGTCCTGCACCGGCCGATCAAGTACTCCCGCAATCCGGTGATCCGCCATCACCAGAGGCCCTGGCAGAAGTTTCGTGCCCAACTGTACGGAACGGTGCTGTACATCCCCGAAGAGAAAATCTTCAAGATGTGGTACCTGGCTGGGGCCCGTTTTCCCGACGAGGCTGCGATCACCCTCGATGGGAAACCGAGGATTCCCAATTTCCAGATGCTCGCCTACGCCGAGAGCCGTGATGGGTTGAACTGGACGCTTCCGGACCTGGGCCTCGTCAGCTTCAACGGGTCCCGGCACAACAATCTCTGCCGGTTCTCTCGGGAAAACGCGGAGGGGGTCGGAGTGGTTTACGATCCGCATGACCCGGATCCGGCCAGACGGTACAAGGCATTTTACTGGGAGCACTCGGTCCGCAGCCCACACAAGATCCCCGTGGCTGTCGCGATCAGTGCGATGTCGGTCAGCTTCTCGGCCGACGGCAAGAACTGGACCAATCACCCGGGCAACCCGGTCATTCCGCAGGCCAGCGACACCGGCCACCAGGCCTTGTGGGATCCGTTCCGAAAGGTCTACGTGGCCTACGGACGGTTCGGTGCCGGTGGACGCAAGATCGCTCGGTCCGAGAGTCGTGACTTCATCAACTGGAGCCCTTCGCAGTTGGTCTTTGCGGCTGATGCCGCCGACGCCAAGTCTCGCGGGGGCCGTCCACAGTTTTACGGAATGGGTACGACGATCTACGAAGGGACATACATCGGACTGCCGTGGTTGTTCTGGGAGAATTCGAGCAACCGGCTGGACGTTCAACTGGCCAGCAGCCGAGACGGAATTCACTGGCAGCGAGCCGGAAATCGGCAGACATTGATCCCCAACGGAAAGCGGGGCACCTGGGATGGCGGATGCATCTTCACGGCCTCACAGCCGTTGCAGGTCAAGGACGACACGATCTACATCTACTACTCGGGGCTTTCGCTGGATCACGAGGAGTCGCGGCCGAGTCCCCGGGCGCGGCCGGAGTACGGCGAATCGTCGATCGGAGTGGCGACGCTGCGACGAGACGGCTTCGTATCGATGCGGGCTGGCGAGAAGCCGGCCACACTCGTCACCGGGCTGTTCCAATGGCCGGCCGGTCGCCGGTTGCACCTGAACGTCGATGCCTCGAAAGGGGGCGTGCGGGTCGGAGTGCTTGACCAGAATGGACGGCTGCTGGGTGGTTTCGCGAGGTCGAAGCTCATCTCCGGAGATCGCACGGATGTGGTGGTTGAGTGGACTGGATCCGGCGAGCCGAAGGCCAAATCGGTACAGTTGAAGTTCGAAATGACCAACGCGGACCTGTACTCGTATTGGCTGAAGTAGAAGGGAGCGGCGGACGATGCGGCAGATCGAGAGGCGTGTGTTTCGGGCTGCGGTTGGCCTGGTGGCCGTGGTCGGATTGCTGGCTGTTGCAGAGACAGTCTCGGCGCAGGTGCCCAAGGCGGCCACGGGCGACTGGCCGTGGTGGCGTGGTCCGAATTTCAACGGTGTGGCCGAATCGGGACAGAAGCCTCCCATCCACTGGAGCGACAAGAAGAACGTGGCGTGGAAAGCGGTGGTGCCCGGTCGCGGTCATTCGACGCCGATCGTTGTCGGGCAACGGGTGTTCCTTCAGACGGCTGACGATAAGGCCAGGTCGCAGTCTGTCCTGTGCTATGACCGTGCCACCGGAAAGCCACTCTGGCAAAAGGAACTCCACCGCGGAAACTTGCAGAAGAGAATCAATCCGAAGAACACCTACGCGACGAGCACCATTGCCTGTGACCGTGGGCGATTGTTCGTGTTGTTCAGCAACAACGCTGCCGTGCAGGCCACCGCCATGGATCTGGACGGCAAGGTGATCTGGAAGACGACCGCGGCGCCGTTCATCGAAAAGAAGTTCCCCAATGGGTACGCCGCCTCGCCGGTGCTCTACGGAAATACGGTCATCGTCGCTTCCGATTGTGAGGGAGGCGGGACATTGCTGGCCCTGGATCGTGACACGGGCAAACGGGTCTGGGCCACGAGTCGTGTCGGTAAGACCAACTACGCGTCACCGGTGGTGGGGCACGTCGCCGGCCGTGACCAGCTGTTGATCGGCGGGCTCGACATGGTTGCCAGTTACGATCCGAAAAATGGCAAGCTGCTCTGGGATGCGCCGGCCATCGCAATGCAGACGTCCGGTACCCCGGTCTGGGAAGGCAACCTGGTGTTTGCCGCTGGTGGCTATCCGTCGGGCAGCACCGCGGGCATCCAGGCCGACGGGTCGGGCAAGATCGCCTGGAAGAACAATCACCGGATCCACGAGCAGTCGTTGCTGGTTCATGACGGGCATGTTTACGGGATCAACGACACCGGGATCGCTTTGTGCTGGGAGGCCCGTACCGGCCGGGAAGTCTGGAAGCATCGCCTGAAGCCACCGATCAGCGCCTCGCCGACACTGGTTGGTGAGACGATCTACCTGACCAACGAACTGGGCACGACCTGGCTCTATCGTGCAACTCCCAAGGGATTCGAGGAGATCGCCGTCAACCAGTTGGGGACCATCGCATTCGCCTCGGCGACAATCTGCGGAGGGCAGATCTTCCTGCGCGTCGCTGACATGGTCGACGAGAAACGGGTCGAGACGCTGTACTGTTTGCAGCGAGACAGTGGGCGTTGATCGAGGAGCCCGGGGGCAAACACGGAATCCGTGCGTCCCGGTTTTACCTGCGATCGGTGTCGGTCGGTTTGCGTCGGTTGAATGCGTCGACGACTTTTCCGGCGTCGCCCACATCGTAGAAGTCGACCACGACGAAATGGGGGCGGCGGCCGGTCCGCTTTCGACAGGCTTCCACGCGAGGCTGCAGCACATTTTTCGTGTTTGCCTGTCGAGCCAACCCGACGCTGGCCGTCGGTCGGGTCAGAAAGTGATTGAGGATCAGCAGGCGATTGGCGGATTGGCCACGGTTGCGGTGAAAGGAGAAGTCCTGGACACGCTTGACCGAGAAATGCGTTTCCCAGCAGTGTTTCCAGACGTCGTGGTAACCGGGCCATTGGCCGCCATCCCGATCGGTCATGACGACCAGTCGCCGCTTGGAGACGACCATCTGTCGCAGCGTGGGCCATGGGGCGCCACGTTTCTGATGGTGGAGTGAGTCGAGGAGTTCGGCGTCCTGGAATGCCTTACGGATCCGTTGCCCGTCGACGTAGGACTCGAAGATGATCGTGATGACCGCCCGTGGGGTCTCCTTGAGGAACTTGCCGATCTCCTTCAGGCCGTCCACCAGTGGCCTCTTGCCCAGGAACGACTTGCTGTGCACCAGATGGGGGTGGCCGCCGACGAGATGGACATCGAGCATCAGGCCGCGGACACCGTCCTTCAACTGACGAGTCAGCCCGTGGTTCTGGTTGGGGAATAGCCAGCCTTCGGCCCGGTTGGACATCGCGTTGTGAGTCATCAACACGGTGACCTGGTCGTATCGCCGGTCGAGCAATGCCCTGTCCGAAGCGGGTGGCTGTGCTTTGGACTCCGGGAAGCCACAGAGCATCACCAGGCCGATCGAGGCGACCAGGATCGACGAGAGGCGTCGCGAGGTCGGTGGGCGGGTGACGAGATGGAGGGACATGGTTCCATCCTAACACGCCTCGCGTGGGAACATGTCACCACCGATGACATCGTGATCCTGGAAGGGGAGCCAACGTTTCGAGTTCCGCCCCGCGTGGTCAGTTCGACGACAGTTGTCTGTGGAATGACGACAGCGAGTGGTTTGTCGGAGCAGAGGAGTTCTGCAGACGTCGGTGTCTGGTCGGAACGGAATGCGAATTGCTGCTCCGTCAGTGGTGTATTTTTCACTTGTGACGAAGGAGTGAAGTGATGCGAAGCATGGCGAGTTTTGGTGTTGTGGCTGCGATGTCCGTGGTGGTCTGGGCCGAGGTCGCCGACGCAGCACCTCCCGTCTATTGGAACCGGGGATCTGCGGCGAAGTCGACATCGCGAACGACGTTCTATGGTCGAACCGGCAGAACGGTTGCTCGCAGTCGTACGGTCGGCAACCGCACCCGATTCACCGACCGCACCGGTCGAACGATCTTCACCAGTCGGACTCGAGGCAACAGGTCGACCGTCTCGGATCGCAGTGGCCGCAAGGTGGCCAGCAGCGTCACCTCCGGAAACCGGACGTCCTTTTTTGGTCGCAGTGGCCGGAAGACGGGTTCCAGCCGTACCGTGGGAAACCGGACGTCGTTCTACGATCGCAGCGGTCGAAAAATCGGATCGAGTCGCACGATCAACGGTCGGACAACGACTTATGATCGGACCGGACGGGTGACAGGTCGCAGCAGGTCCCGGAAGTGATCGTCACCTGGCGGGGATCCGGTTGAGCGTGTAATAACCGCTCGGGTGCAACAGCGGCTGTCCGTCCCGGCTGCGGAGTCCTGGGGCGTGCAGTTCGTGGACGTACATCTCTCGTAGACCGGCGATCCTCAACCGGATCCGCAAACCGTCTTCACTCACCGTGATCGACCGGATCGCCAGGTCTCGTTTCAGGATCTCGTCGCTGCCGTAGGTCGAGTGGTAGGTGTAGGTGTAGCTGTTGACGGTGTAGGACGAGAGCCGCTGCGCGGATTCGGGGTCGACCGGACGGGTCATCACGAGTTCGAATCCATCGGGGCGGGCCCGGATTTCCTTCATCTCGAACGGTGTCTTTCCCGTCCAGACCAACCGTTGCAGCCCGTAGGAGGCGGTTCCCAGGCTGCTCCAGCCGCGGTTGCTCAAGCCCGCAAACAGGCTGCCGTCGTGGCCCTGGGACAGCCGGATCACCGCCGAAGCCAGTCCCTCACGGAACGGAAAGCACGCTCCCTGGTACTCGCCGCCGACCTTTTCCAGGAACACGCGGCTGATCGAGGCCAGTGTGAATTCTCCGATGAACAACTGGCCATCGAAAGGACCGAAGCGGCCGTGGCTGTCGTCGAGCACGATGTCGGTGGCCGATTGTCCGACCTTCTTGTACGGGAACCAGACGGCCGGAGGTTTCAGGTGCTTGAGACGCTTGACCGCTTCGGGCAACGGGACACCGCCGGGGATCGCCTGGATGCCCTTGATCGGTGAACCCGGAAGGCTCATTGAGGCCAGGGCCTCGGGGTGATGGAAGAACGCCCCGGATCGCATGTGGTGCAGCGAATTGGTGCCGACCCAGTTGCCCTGCTGATCGGTGTAGAACATGTCGCCGGCGCGGTTGGAACCCAGTCCGCTGGGGGATCGCATGCCCGCACACACGGGGACGAGCTTGCCCTGCGGAGTGACTTTCACACCCCAGCCTCGCCAGCGGGCCTGGGACACGCCGAGAGACTTGTTGCTGACCATCAGGGAACGCTGGTTGCCCTTGAAGCCCATGCCGATGTTGAGCGTCATCCAGAGGTTGCCGTTTCGGTCCAGCCTGGGGCCGAAGGCATATTCGTGGTAGTTGCCCGTGACTCCCCAGGCATTGTTGACGCAGATGTACTCATCGGCCACGTCGTCACCGTCGGTGTCGGTCATTCGGGTGAGTTCGGTTCGCTGAGCGGTCAGGTACGACTTCCCCTGCTTCAGCAGCCCTAGCGGCTCGTGTAGCGCCTCGGCGAATCTCTTGTAAGTGACATTCTTCGGGGGGTCGTCATAGACCCCGTCCAGAAACCAGACCTCTCCCTTGCGGATGCTCACCGCCAGGCGTTTCTTGTCCACCACGGCCATGCCGCTGACTTCCAGCACCAGGTCCCGCGGCGGCGGTTTCCAGAACTTGGCCCGGGACCCGGTCGGGGCCTTGGACGACAGGATCGTCACCAGGCGGTAGTAGTCCGACTCGTCGTTGGCCGAGGCGACGGGGCTTTCGGTGGACACCACCACCATCGCCAGGACCACGGCGGGCCATCGGGCACTCCGGAAAGTTCGGTTCACTTTTACCACCGGTAATCGATCTCCAGGGTGATCGGGCTGGTGACCAGGATCGGGATCCGCCATTCGACCAGGCCACCCAGTCGGACCAGTTTCCCGGGACGACGGCCCGGTGTTTTCGAGACCGAAACCGTCAATCCGTTCTCGTCGGTGTATCCGCCGGCTTCACGGCTCTGGAGCGATTTTCCGATGTGAGCCCGAATCCAGGCCGCCGGCTGGTCCGATCTGGTCGTGATTTTCAGTGTTCGTCTCAGTCCTCTTTGGGGCGACGGTTCGATGCGGTCTTCAACCGCCAGGGTGCCAACGGTGTAGAGCAACGTCGGCACTCGGGATTTGTCCAGCCGGTAACCGCCGAACCGGTAGCCGGTGACCGGATCGAGAGCGTCGGGCCAGGCCGCGTTGTTGGCGGACAGTCGATTGACCGCGAGGCCTGCCGGAAGCGTGACAAGGTCTCGACCCAGTGGTGCGGCCGGCGGGATGAAGCGATTGAACCAGGTCGCATGGGCATCCAGAAACCGGCCTCGCCAGGCCTCGACCACTCGGCCGCCCCGTGCGTCGAACGCAAAATGAGGGCTGGAGGGGAAGCCGACCGCAATCGCGTGCCGCCCGACCCGTTGCATGAACGTTCTCAGGACCAGTGGACGTTTTCGGGGAACCAGTTCGTAGTTGTCGACCTTGTTCCTGGTGATCTTCTCGGGAAGGGGCTGCCGACCGATGTCGGCCAGGTAGGTGTGGAAGGCGGCCAGTTGTTGATCGACACGCCCTTCGAGAATGTCGGGGCTGTTGGTCTTGCCCTTGGGAAAGAAGGTCGGCATCCGGGTGCGGGCCTTTTGCGATGCGGGATCAAGCAGGAATCGCTTCAGCCACTCGGGACGGATCCGGGCGGCGGTGCCGTCGAGATCAATTCCCACCACCCCGGGCAGACGCTCGCCTCGCACCGGGTGACATTGAACGCAGCCGCGGTCGACGAGACTTCTGCCGGCGGTGACCAGCGACTTGGCAGAAGTTCCGGATGTCGCGAAGATCTTCGCGGCCGGCGCGTCGGAACCGGAGTCGACGGTCGCCAGTTGGCGGGGCAGTCCCAGGACCTCGGCAACCGGAAACACCGGCATGCGGATCTGCAGGTGGGGCCGCACGTCACCGGTGCCGGCCAGCACCTTGACCAACCACGCTGTTGTCAGTTTTCCACCGACGCCGTCCAGGGACGGTGGCAGTCGGCCCTCGTCACCCAGGTCGACATGGCCGGCGGTTTCGAAGTAGCCCCTCCGCTTGGGGCCCAGCCCACCGGACCCGTTTCGAGCGTGACAGGCCAGGCAGTTGAGTTTCAACGTGGTTCGTTTCAGCGACAGCACGGGCGTGAGCGGGGCCGGCTTGGCGGCAAGGGCCGCCGCGATGGATTGGGCCTGCTGCTTGTCGAGACGATACCGAGGTTGCCGGCCGGAGGCATTGGCCAGGCACGAGTCGGTGGCCGAAAGGTTGAGCTGGGACAGGGGGGGAGGCGGCTTGCGAGCCGGGTCGGCTTTCAAGCCCCGGCCGGCCGTGTGGCAGGACTGGCACCGAAATTGGAGGAACAGGCGACGGCCCGCGGTGACCAGGTCCGGAGTGTTCTTTGGATCTGTCAGTGACCGTGCTGTGGCGTTCGGGTGCAGGAACGCGACCAGGTCTGCCGCTTCGTCGGGGACCAGTTTCAATGACGGCATGCGACCGCCGGGTCGCATGGACTCTGGGGCAATCAGGAAATGGGCCAGTCCCTGTCGGGTGTACTTGTTGGCCAGGTCGCCATGAGGAACCGAAGGGAACGGACGAGCGGCGGCACCCAGTCCGAGTTCCTTGAGTTCTTCGGGATCGAGCTGAGACAGCAGTTTTTCGAGTTCGGAGGTGGGCTGGGGACGGACCGTGTATGCGGCATCGGGTTGGTGACAGGCTACACAACCGACCTGGTGAAACAGTCGGTTCCCACGGGATGGGTCCCCTTTGTCGTGGAAACGCGGGGCAACCGGTCTCGTGGCGGTCGATTTCAACTTGGCAAAATCTTCGCGGAGAGACGCCAGGAAAGCTGACAGGGCCGCGATCATCTCGGTTTTCTGCTTTCCGGAAACACCGTGGAGCACATCGGGCATCGTGGTGCCCGGTTGGGTGCCGGCAGGATCGGACAGGAAGCGAGACAGCCATTTCGCCTGCAGTCGACGACCGGCTCCCTCCAGTCGCGGACCTCGCTTGGGGTGTGGGCCAGTAGTGCCCGGGGCGTGGCAGGAGGTGCAGCCGAGTTCTCCCAGCAGCAGCCGACCGGCCTCAGCACGGTCCAGGTCGCCTCGTCGAGCAAAACGTTCGAAACCGGCAACGAAGGGCGACGTCGGTGGAGCGGCGACGGCGGCGGCGATCCACAGGGACGGGCAGGCGGCGAGGACGCCGAGGATGCCGAGTCGAGAGCCAGGAATGCCGTTCACGGTCTCGACCCGCGGGGAATCAGATCAACTCGGCGATCGGTTTCGCTTCGCTCAGAATGTGGACCGGGCGGCCCCGAAAATCATCGAACGTCTGCGAATGGTCGATGCCGAGGTGGTGGTAAATTGTCGCCAGCAGATCCTGGGGCGTGTAGGGGCTTGCTGTGGGATATTCGGACTTGCTGTTGGTCGCGCCGACGACCTGTCCCATTTTGAGACTTCCACCGGCGACAAGTGCCGAATAGGCCTGGGGCCAGTGGTCCCGGCCGTAGGATCGGTTGGGCACTCCGTACCGCATTGCCGGGGTCCGGCCGAATTCGCCGACTACCACCACCAGGATCTGCCGTTGCAGGTCCCGAGAGTGGATGTCCTCGATCAGAGTTGCCAGGGCCTGGTCCATGTAGGGCAGGCGGATCTTCATGAACTTGGCGAAGTGCCCCTCACGACCGGCGTTGCCAGGGTGATCGTCCCAGTTGGTGAATTCCTGGCCGGTTTTGGGTGTGTTGAAGTAGATGTTGATCACGGAAGTCCCGGCCTCGGCCAGGCGGCGGGCCAGCAGGCAGGCCTGGCCCCAGAGGTGGCGGCCGTACCGGTCACGCAGCACGTCGGATTCTTCGGAGAGGTTGAAGGCCTTCGCCGATTCGGGGCTGGTGAGCATCTCGAAGGCCAGTTCACGGAACTGGTCGGTCCCTGCCAGGTTCCCTCGCAGGTCCTCGGTCCGGCGGATGCGGTCGAGCTGATCGATCAGGGTCTTGCGGTCTCCGAGCCGCTTGCCGTCCTTGCCGGCGGCGATTCCGACGTGCGGTGCCCGGAATCCCTTGACGCTGGGGTCGCCGACCTCAAAAGCCCCGTGGTGCAGGCCCAGGTAGGTTGGCCGGGTCATGTAGGGTTTCTGCGGAATCGCCACGTAGGGGGGCATCACGTTCGGTCCTGTCCCCAGCGACTTGCTGGCCACCGAACCGAAGTCGGGGTGGGCACTCTTGGATTGTGATGTCGGATCGGCCACCAGGGGAGCCTTGCCGGTCAGGACGGTGATTCCGCCGTCGGTGTGACTGCTCATCTCGTGATGCAAAGACCGCACGATCGAGAACTTGTCGGCGTTCTTGGCCTGGAGCGGAAAGTGCTCGCAGATGTCCATGCCCGGGACATTGGTCGCGATCGGATCGAACTGGCTGCGGGTGGCCGTCGGGGCGTCGGGCTTCAGGTCGTAGGTCTCAAGCTGCGAGGCGCCACCGTGCTGGTAGAGCATGATCACGGAGGTTCGCTTCGAGTGGTTTCCCGAGGCGGCTCGGGCGGCCAGGACCTGTGGCAACGTCAGGCCGCCCAAGGCCAGGGCCCCCACCTGCATGAACTGGCGGCGACCCAACGGGCCAGTGCAGTCGGAGGTGGTGTCCTTGCCGTCGCCCATTGCTTGGCTCTCGAGAAGATTCACGATACGCCCGTGTGTCTGATATCGGCAGTATACGGGAAGTCCGACTTGCTCGAAATCGCATTCTGGAAAGTTGATGCGTTCGGGGCCGACCCTATTTCTTTGGTGACGCTTTCTTCTGTGCCGCCAACGTGTCGCGAAACGCTTTCTCTTTCAGCGAGATGTAGTCACGGTATCCGGCCGGGTCGATGAAGGGGCTGACCTTGGCCCCTTTCAGCTTCGGGTACTTGGCGTGCATGCCGTAGTAGTTCCCGTGAGCTCCGAGGAAGTAGTCGCACTTGAGTGAGTTGAGCACCTTGAACGTGCGGGAGAAGTCCTTGGCGATTTTCGGGTAGGCCTTGTTTTTGACCAGCTGATAGCCAGGGTTGACGTTGGGGCTGCCGACGACGACGACCAGTTTCTTGCTCTTGCCGTCGGTGACCTTGGCCGTCCAGGTGGTGCAGCCCGGCGTGTGGCCGGGCGTGTGGCGGGCCACCAGCGTGGTGCCACCCAGCGTGACCTTCTCGCCGTCCTTGAGCACCTTGTCGACGGGGCATGGTCGCCAGCGGCTGTCGGTGTAGAGGTACTGGCCCTTGCCGCCTCCGGCAATCACTTTCTCGTCGCCGGTCATCACGAAAACCTTTGCTCCGCTGACCTCGCGGGCACGGGCGTGGCCGGCGACGTGATCCGCGTGGGCGTGGCTGGCCAGGATGATCTTGATGTCGGTCATCTTGAACCCCAGTGAACGGACCGAAGCCTGGATCAGCGGCACGGTCTCGTCGAAACCGGTGTTGATCAGCATGTGCCCCTTGGGAGTCGTCACCAGGTAGATGGCCAGATCGTTGGAGCCAACGTAGTAGATGTTGTCGACAACCTTGTGAGCCGGGTAGGGACCATCAGCCCGGGCGTTTGATGTGGCACTGATCAGCAGGGCCACCAGCAGTGCCAGCGACGGGCCCTGAAGAGATTTGGTGAATGGCATGAGGAGCCTCGGAGAAAAACCGTGGTTTGATGAGGTGTGTGGAACCTGTGGTGGTCGATGAACAACAGCAGGGACGTCATCCTATCAACAACGCCGTTGGTCGACGAATCGGTGTGGCCCAATTCCGGTTGTCTGCGGTCGGGTCAAGAGGTTAGTCTGGTCGCATTGGCGGTGGTTGATCTCAGGGAGCAGGTCGTGATGAGTCAGCAAAGTGGGATGGACCTGGCGGCGGTTGACCAACTGACACGGCGGGCCGCACTGCAACTGGGCACCGGGCTGTTCGGGCTGTCGCTGCCCGGTTACCTGGCCGCATCTCGTGCCGGGCAGGTGGATCCCGCTCGCCGCGATTACTCGTGCATCTTTTTGTTCCTGGCCGGTGGCATCAGTCACTTCGAGTCCTGGGACCCCAAGCCCGATGCGCCTGTCGGCATCCGTGGTCTTTGGAGTCCGCAGTCGACCAATGTGCCCGGAACGTTCATCACCGAGAAGATGCCGTTGCTGGCCCGGATGATGGACAAGGTGGCCGTCGTCCGGTCGTGGAAAGGTGCCAGCGGCAGTCATGGCGATGCCTCCAAGCACGCCATGAGTGGCGTGTTGCCCCGGTCCCGCAACCAGCAGTACTTCCCGAATTTCGGGTGCATTGCCAGCGCGGTGCTGGGGACCCGGCAGCCCGGCATCCCCTCCTACGTCGGCGTTCCCGTTGCGGCTCGATATACGACGCCCTCCGGATATCTTGGTCCGGCCTACTCGGCCTTCGATGTCGACGGCGACCCCAGTGCGAAGGATTTCCAGATCGAGGGCCTGCGGTTGCCGCGGGGCCGGTTCGAAACACGACGGAGCCTGCTCGACCAGGTCGACAATCTGGGGCGGCTGGCCTCCTCGGGCAACAACACGCTCTCGGTTCACGACAACCTGTTCGAGGAAGCCGTGACCACACTGACCAGCGGCGCCATCCAGAAGGCGGCGAAGCTGGACGAGGAATCCCTGGCGGTGCGTCAGCGGTACGGCATGAACATCTATGGCCAGCGAGTGCTGCTGGCCCGGCGGATGATTGAAGCCGGAGCCCGGTTCGTAACGGTCAACCACGCGGTGCAGGGAGGCCTGTTCGGCAAGGGTGTGACCAACGGGACGTGGGACAACCACGGCTGGCTGTTCGATTCGATGATGTCGTTCGGCTCGCGGCCGGCCGCCGTTGGCAAGGACAAGACCTGGCACGAATACAAGGGCCCCGGCAACTTGCCGCAGCTGGACATGTCGCTGACCTCGCTGTTGACTGACCTCGAGGAACGGGGGCTGCTGGACACGACCCTGGTGGTGGCGATGGGTGAGTTCGGGCGGACGCCGAAGATCAACAAGACCGCCGGCCGTGACCATTATCCCCGCGCCGGCAACGTGCTGTTGGCCGGAGCAGGAGTGAAGGGCGGCGTGGTGATCGGTGCGACCGATCCCAACGGAGCCGCCCCGGCGACACGGCCCTGGACCCCCGTCGATTTCGGCGCGTCGATCTACCACGCCCTGGGAATCGATCCGGAGACGACCTATTTCCCACGACTGCCCCGGCCGACCAAGATCGCTGAAGGGCAGGTCATCGAGGGGCTGTTTGCCTGAAAGTCGCTTCGGCGGCCCTCGCTGATACAATGTCGACCGTGGAATCGGTCCCTGAGGGAACGTGGTCGAGACGATGATGAACCGGCGTCGAACAATCGTTGTGCTGGGCGTCCTGGCGTGGTGCACCGGCGTTGCCCGGGACGTGCCCGCCGACGACCTCGACTTCAACCGTGACGTTCGTCCGATTCTCTCGGAATTCTGTTTCGCCTGCCACGGACCCGACAAGCAGGCCCGCAAGGGAGATCTCCGGCTGGATACGGAGGCGGGGCTGACTCGGTCGGGCATTCTCGTCGCCGGTCAACCGGCGAAATCGAAGCTGGTGCAACGGATCGAGAGCGACGACCCGGAACAGCGGATGCCGCCTCCTGAGCACAAGAAACGTCCGAATGCCGACCAACGCCGCGTCCTGGCCGAGTGGGTCCGGGCAGGAGCCCGATGGGAACGGCACTGGGCCTTCGTGACCCCCGAACGGCCGCCGGTCCCAGCCGATGCCGGGCAGGCCGCATGGGCCCGGACGCCGATCGACTTTTTTGTGGCCCGCGGATTGAGCCACCGTGACTTGCAGCCCAATCAGGCAGCTGGTCGCCCGACACTGGCCCGTCGTGTTGCTTTGCACCTGACCGGCCTGCCGCCGAGTCCGAGGATGTTGGCGGCGTTTCTGGCTGACAAACGGCCCGGTGCCTACGAACGGCTGGTCGACCGTTTGCTGGCTTCACCGGCCGCCGCCGAACACCGGACCCGGTTCTGGCTGGATGCCGCCCGATATGGCGACACCCACGGCATGCACTTGGACAACTACCGTGAGATCTGGCCCTACCGGGACTGGGTGATTCGGGCCTTCGCTGCCAACATGCCGTTCGACCAGTTCGTCATCGAACAGGTTGCCGGTGACCTGTTGCCCCGGGCCACACTCGACCAGCGGGTTGCTACCGGTTTTGGCCGCTGCAATGTGTCGACAGCTGAGGGTGGTCTGATTCCCGAGGAGATGAATGTTCGTTACATGGTCGACCGTGTCGAGACGGTGTCGACGGTCTTCATGGGTTTGACGGCCCGGTGTGCGGGGTGTCACGACCACAAGTACGATCCACTGAAACAGCGGGACTTCTATCGACTGGCCGCGTTCTTCAACAACACGACTCAGCCACCCAACGACGGCAACCAGAAGGACGCCCCTCCGGTGGCCGTGTTGCCTTCGGCAGAACACGAGGCCGAGTGGACGATGCTGCAGGGCCTGCGCCGCACGCTTTTGGCTGAAAAAGGGCGACGGCCCGATGCCGAGGTCCGAGCGTGGTGGGAGTTGGCTGACCGACGTTCTCTCGAGGTGGTTTCTTCGGCGGGTCAGATGTTTTCGGACCCGCTTCGACGGCCCCCCGGCAGCAAAGGGGGGTGGCCTGAGGGTGTCCGGGCGGCTCGGGCCCATCCGGGTGGAGATCGTGGAGTTCGGTTCGGTGACGGTGCCGGGGGTTTGACGCGGCAGTTGCCGGGACTGGATACCGATCAGGCGATCTCGATCAGTTTCTGGCTGAGGACTCCCGAGAAGCTGGTCAGCACGACGGTTCTCGAGCACCGGCACACCGGGAAGGACAAGAAGACGTCGGGCTGGCGGATCACCAGCAATCCTCGTGGAACGCTGTCGTTTGAACTCTCTGATGCCCGGGGAGCCTCGGTCAAAGGGCTGCTTCCTGGTGATCAGGCGCTGGCGCCCGCAGCGTGGCAGCACGTCTGCGTGAGGTATTCGGGAGGTCGGTCCAATTCGTCGATCAGCATGCTGGTCGATGGACAGGTGCGGCGATTGCGGAACTCCAATGAGCAGTTGATCGAGGCGACCGCTCTGCATGACGGCCCGCTGGTCATCGGTGGCAGCCTGCCCACCGGAGGGATCAGCGACGTCCGCATCTGGTCCCGGTGGTTGAGCAACGACGAGGCGAGGCTCCTGGCATCGGAATTCCGCCTGCGGGACTTGGCCGCCAACCGGGCCGCATGGGATGCGCTTCGCGACGGCGACCGTGACCTGGTCGCCGACTGGCACGGATCGGTCGCCGACAGGTCGCAGCAACTGGTGTCTGCGGCACTGGGCCGGACGGAAACTCGTCGCGATTACATCTACGCTCGTTCGATCACCACGCTGGTGATGCAGGAACGCTCGGACCGCACGCCCCGGGCATGGGTGCTGGAACGAGGGGAATACGATCAGCGCCGCGAACAGGTGAAACCCGGCGTCCCGGAGATGTTCGCCGGGCTGGAAGCCGGCGTTCCGGCCGACCGGCTGGCACTGGCCCGTTGGCTGGTCGATCGCCGGCATCCGCTGACAGCACGGGTGACGGTCAACCGGCTCTGGCAATCGGTCTTCGGCGTGGGACTGGTCAAGACGACCGAGGATTTCGGGGTGATGGGTGAGCGGCCGAGACACCCCAGGCTGCTTGACTGGCTGGCTGTCGAGTTCATCGAATCCGGCTGGGATGTGCGACACGTGTTGAAGCTGATGGTCAATTCGGCCGCCTACAGACAGGACAGTCGGGTTTCCCAAGCCAAATGGACGGCCGATCCGGATAACCGGTTGATGTCACGAGGGCCCCGGCACCGCCTGGATGCCGAGGTGCTGCGGGACCAGGCGCTGGCGGTAGGAGGGCTGCTGCAGCGGCGGGTTGGCGGGCCCGGCGTACGGCCCTACCAGCCCAAGGGGGTCTGGAAGGATGTCGCGTTTGCGGGCAGCAACACGCGGGAGTACACGGCCGACAGCGGGGAAGCCCTGTATCGTCGCACCCTGTACACGTTCTGGAAACGGACATCTCCGCCTCCGGCCATGGCCACGTTCGATGCGCCGACCCGGGAGCAGTGCACGGTTCGTCGAGAGCGGACCAATACGCCGCTGCAGGCGCTGGTGCTGATGAACGATCCGCAGTATGTCGAAGCGGCCAGGGGACTGGCGGAGCAGGCGGTGAGGCTGGGCGGGCCGGATTCGAAACGCGCGAGGTGGATGTTCCGGCGGGCACTGTCCCGCAACGCCTCGGATGCCGATGTCGAGCAACTGGTGGCTGCGTCGAAGGTGTTCCGCGGTCAGTTCGCCGCGGACCCGGAGGCGGCCCAAAAACTGCTGGGTGTCGGGGCCAGTCCGAAACCCGATGACCTGGATGCCATCGAGTGTGCCAGTTGGACGATGGTGGCCAACCTGCTGATGAACCGAGACGACTTTCTCAACGTGGAATGAACCATGGCCGGGCTGATGTGTGACGACTTCGCCGCATCCAGGCGGACTTTCCTCGCAGGTGCGGGCCTGGGGGCGGCCGCCGTGTCGACGATGTTGGCCGAGGACGCACTGGCCGATCAGTCGACCCACTTTCCACCGCGGGCCCGGCGAGTGATTTGGCTGTTCATGGCCGGGGCTCCGTCGCAGTTGGATACCCTGGACCACAAGCCGGGGCTGCAGAAACTGTTCGACACGGACCTGCCGGATTCGATCCGGGGTGCCCAACGGCTGACCACGATGACGTCGTCGCAGCCGCGGTTTCCGATTGCTCCGTCGGTGTTCCGGTTTCCTCGTCACGGTGACTGTGGAAAACCGATCAGTGAGCTGTTTCCTCGGGTGGGGTCGATGGCCGATGACCTGGCCTATGTGCACACGATCCACACCGATGCGATCAATCATGACCCGGCGATCACGCTGATCCAGACGGGCAACCAGGCGGCCGGTCATCCCAGCCTGGGAAGCTGGCTGAACTACGGGCTGGGGACAATGAACCGCAACCTGCCCAGTTTCGTCGTGCTCAACTGCGAACCTCGCGGCCAGGCACTCTACTCGAGACTCTGGGGCAGCGGGTATCTGCCGTCGCGGCACGCGGGAGTCGCTTTCCGGTCACAGGGAGATCCGGTGTTGTACCTCTCCAACCCGGCCGGAGTCAGCCGGGAGGTGCGGCGAGCGATGATCGAGCGGCTGAAGTTGATGAACGAGGCGGTGCTGGCCCGGGGAGGAGACCCCGAGACGCGGGCCCGGATCTCCCAGTACGAGATGGCGTTCCGCATGCAGGCGTCGGTGCCCGAACTGGTCGACATCTCAGGTGAGACGAAACAGACGCTGGAGATGTACGGCAAGCAGGCCACTCAACCGGGGACGTTCGCGGCCAACTGCCTGCTGGCGCGACGGATGGCCGAACGGGACGTGAGGTTTATCCAGGTCTTCCACCGGGGATGGGATCATCATGGCAGCCTGCCCAGCAGCATCCGGCGTCAGGCGGCCGAGGTCGATCAGCCGGCCTGGGCCCTGGTCCAGGACCTGAAACAACGAGGTCTGCTCGATGACACCCTGGTGATCTGGGGTGGGGAATTCGGCCGCACCGTCTACAGTCAGGGCACCCTGACCAGCTCCAACTATGGACGTGATCATCACCCGCGGTGTTACAGCATGTGGTTCGCCGGGGGTGGGACCGCCGGGGGTGTTTCTCACGGACAGACCGACGATTTCAGCTACAACATCGTCGAGAACCCGGTCCACATCCGAGACCTCAACGCCACGATCCTGCACCTGCTGGGGATCGATCACCGGCGACTGAGCGTCAAGTACCAGGGACTTGACCAGCGGCTGACCGGTGTGTTGCCGGCACGGGTGGTCCGGCCGATCCTGGCCTGACCAATCCGAGGGAACCCGCACATGAACCAATCGCTTTCCGGCCGACGGATCCTGGTATTTGTCGGAGACATCTACGAGGACCTCGAACTGTGGTACCCGCGGTTGAGGCTGATCGAAGCGGGGGCGGAAGTCGTGGTGGCCGGTCCCGTTTCCGGCGAAACGTATGCCGGAAAAAACGGGTACCCCTGCGTGGCGGATGCTGCCATCGATGACATGTCGGCCGGAGACTTTGACGGACTGGTTGTCCCAGGCGGGTTCATGCCCGACAAGTTGCGTCGCGATCCGGCCGTGCTGGAGATCGTGCGAGAGTTCGCCGCGGCCGAAAAGCTGGTCGCCGCGGTTTGCCACGGTGGCTGGATCCCGATCTCGGCGGGCGTCTACGACGGGGTGCGGGTGACAGGCTCGCCGGGGATCAAAGACGATCTTGTCAACGCGGGAGCCATCTGGGAGGACGCTGCGGTGGTCGTCGACAGGCACTTCGTCTCGAGTCGCAAGCCCGATGATCTGCCCGAATTTTGTCGTGGGATTCTCGAGGTGCTGACATCCGGCGGCCAGTGAATTTCTCCAACGCATGCAGCACGCTCTCGAAAGGACGCGACCGATGCTGATGATCCTCTCGCCGGCCAAGACTCTTGATTTCGAGTCATCCCTGCCGACCCGGCGGCGTTCGACCCCGGCCTTCAGCAAGCAGTCCTCTGAGGTGATCTCGTCGCTGCTGAAACTGTCCCGGACGGAACTGGCCGGTCGCATGAAGTTGAAGCCGGAACTGGCCGAAACCACCCATCGGCAATACTCGGACTGGCAGCAGCGACCGACAGTCCGCAATGCCCGACCGGCTGTCCTGGCCTACCGTGGCAATGCCTATGTCGGGTTGGATGCGTCGGGATTCTCCGACGACGATTTCGCGTTCGCCCAGGACTCGTTGAGAATCCTCTCGGGACTCTATGGGATTCTGAGGCCACTGGACTTGATCCAGCCGTACCGGCTCGAGATGGCCATGAAACTCGAAACCTCGGTTGGCGAGACACTCTACGACTTCTGGACGGATACAGTTACCGGTGCGCTGGCGCGGCAATTGAAACGCGGTGGTGACGGAGTGCTGGTCAACCTCGCCTCGGGTGAATATTCCAAGGCGGTTGATTTCTCGGCCCTGGGAGCCGAAATGGTCACGGCTTCCTTTCTCGAAGATCGAGACGGTCGCGTGCGGCCGGTCTCGGCCTTTGCCAAGAAAGCTCGGGGGTTGATGGCTTCGTACGTGATCCGCAACAGGCTGACGGTTCCCGCGGAGATGAAATCGTTTGATCTCGAGGGCTACCGGTTTGACGGCGAGCGGTCTTCGGATGTCGAATACGTCTTCACACGGTCAAAAGCCTGAGCGGCGAACGGCCGATTTCGGTGCGATTCTTTTCTGACGGGATACTGTTGTCATGGCAGAGACTGGTGCAGCGCGATCGGGAGAATTTCTCGAGTTCATTCGTCGGTCGGCTCGCGAACTGAGAAACGGTGAGGCGATCCCGAAGACACTGGATCACTGGAAGGACCTGAGGACAACCGTCCGTAAGAACCTGGTCCAGGCGATTGGCCTGTCGACCGACAAACCGGGGCCGGTGCCGGTCCGCAAGATCCGTGAGCAGAAACGGGATGGTTACCGGATCGAGCACCTGGTGCTGCGGACGATTCGCACCGGCGACGGTTGGATCGAGATGCCGGCCAATGCCTATGTGCCCGAGGCGTCTCCCGGAAAGGCAAAGCGAATGCCGGCGGTGTTGTGCGTGCATGGTCACTGGAGCGGTGCGAAGCAGGACCCGGTCGTTCAGTCCCGCTGCATCGGCCTCGCCAAACTCGGTTTCTTTGTGCTTGCCGTCGATGCCTTCGGTGCTGGTGAACGCGGACTGAAGACCGGGCTCGGCGAATACCACGGCGAGATGGTGGCCGCGACGTTGTGGCCGACGGGCACTCTGCTGTGCGGGATCCAGGTCCAGGAGAACATGCGCGCAGTGGATTACCTGCAGACACGCCCCGAGGTTGATCCGGAACGCCTGGGCGTGACGGGGACCTCCGGAGGTGGCAACCAGACGATTTATGCCGGGGCATTGGACGAGCGATTGAAGTGCGTGGTGCCGGTCTGTTCGGTCGGCAACTACCAGGCCTATCTCGGGGCTGCCTGCTGCATGTGCGAACTGGTTCCCGGCGTGTTGACCTTTGCCGACCAATGGCAGGTGCTGGGCCTGGTTGCTCCCCGGGCCCTGATGGTGATCAACGCCACCCGGGACGCCGTGCAGTTTTCGGTTCGGGAGGCGAAGAAGTCGATCGCCGGGGCCCGTCCGGTCTTTGAACTGTACGACCGGAGCGATGCCATCCGGCATGTGCCGGTCAATTCGGGGCACGACTACAACCAGCCGATGCGAGAGGCGATGTACGGCTGGATGACCAGGCACCTGAAGGAGATTGGCGACGGGTCACCGATCCCGGAACCGAAACTGAATCCGGAAGATCGGGAAGCTGTGAGGGTCTGGCCGAAGAGTTCGCGTCCCCGGACGCATATCAGCCTGCCGCAATACGCTCGACAACTGGCCGGTGAGGCGATGAAGAAGCAGGTGGAACCTGTCCACGCCGAACACTGGGAGTCGGAGGCCGAATGGCGGGTGGCGCACCTGAAACGGCTGTGCCGAGTGCCCGGAAAGAAGACGGATGGCGGCAAAGTCCAGGTGACCAAGTCCGGTGAGTCGGTCACCCTGCAACTGGAGGTCGAGCCGGGAATCACGGTGACCACTCGGTGGCGTCCGGGTGGAGAATCCTCGCCGGGGCTGGCACTGGTCCTGGACCTGGACGGTGCGATGTCGGCCGTGAAGTCGATGGAGTACACGGGGACGCTGAAGGCGGGGTGGGATGTGGCCGTGGTGGAATTGCGGGCCACCGGCTCGCTGGCACCCAAGGGGAACCGGGTTCGGCGTGCCCTTGACCACAACTCCAGCCAGTGGGCGATGTGGATCGGCCGACCGTTGATCACCCAGTGGGTTTCCGACATTCGTCGTGCACTGGATGGACTCGGCAAGCTGGTCTACAAGGGGCCTCTGCCGAAAGTCCGTGCTGTGGGGCGGGGCGGGGCAGGGCCGCTGGCCGTTGTGGCTGCCGCGATCGATTCGAGAATCGGTGAAGTGCATACTCACGGCGCTCCCGTGTCGGTGATCACCGATCAGCCGTACGGAGATGGACCGATCGGGACGTTGATTCCCGGAAGCCTGAAGACGGTCGGGGATCTGCCACAGTGGATGTCGCTGCTGGCGCCTCGTCCGTTGCGGGTCGTCAACCCGGCCACCGCCGGGGGGAAACCGCTCGGAGCGGGTGCCGCCCGCCGAGAGCTGAAGCACACCCTGGCGACGTACCGGGTGATGAAGGCGGCGAAGTCACTGTCGATAGAGGCTGGTTCGTAGCGAGTCGTCCGCTACAGGTGGCAACTGCCCAGACCTCGTTTTTCGAGGTACTGCTGGTGGTACTCCTCGGCACGGTAGAAGGTCGACGCCTCGGTGATCTCGGTGGCGATGGGGCGAGGGATCCGTTCCTGGGCTGCGGCCCGGGAGACTTCGGCGACCTGCTGTTGCTCGGGGGAATGGAAGAAGATGGCCGACCGGTATTGCGTGCCGACGTCGGGTCCCTGCCGGTTGAGTGTCGTTGGGTCGTGGCATTTCCAGAACAGGTCCAGGAGTGTCTCGAACGCGACCTGGTCGGGATCGAATTCGACTTCCACCACCTCGGCGTGACCGGTCGTCCCTGTGCACACATCCTGGTAGGTGGGGTTTTCGAGAGTTCCGCCGCAGTAACCCACGGCTGCGTCACTCACGCCCGGCACCTGCCGAAAGGCCACCTCCACTCCCCAGAAACAGCCCGCTCCGAACGTCGCCAGCGCCATCGTCTCACTCCCTGCAGTCTGAATTGTTTCCACGGCCGTTGCGGAATGGAATCACCCGTGGACAACGGTTAGCATCAGGCCCGTGTGGTCCGAGGGCAAGTCTTGGACACGAGTTTCTCGAAGGAGTAGGGCAGATGAACGTGCGATTGGGCTCGGTGATTGTCGGACTGTCGTTGGTGGCCACCGTGGTTGTGAATGGGATCGGTCTCGAGACCGGAGTTGCCCAGGACAAGCCCAAAGCCAAGAAGGCACAGAAACCGCAATATGACTTCGAGAAGGAGTCGATTCCGGGTGCGTCCATCGATGAACCTGTGCTCAAGGAGTTCTCGGCCGCCAAGGCCGCCGCTTACATCGAGAAAGGCAACAAGCTGTGGTGGAAGAAGCGAAAATGTATCGCTTGCCACACCTCCGGCGTCTACGGCGTGATGCGTCCGTCCCTCTCGACTTATCTCGGCAAGCCCGATCCGGCTCTCCGCATGAACCTGGTCAATGACCTGGCCAAGATGAAGAAGATGAAGATCGAGGCGCTGCGAAAGGGGATTCGGCCCACCCAGGTGGCTTACCTTGCCGGCGGACTGGCCGAATGGGACAAGCACGTCACCGGGAAACTTTCTCTGGAAACCGACGAGGCCCTTCGGCTGATGCTCTCGCTTCAGTCTGACAACGGCGCATTCAACAACATCGGTTGCTGGCCCCCTTTCGAATCCAGTGCCTACCACGGCACAACAGTCGCTGCCATGGCACTCGAGGCGGCTCCCGGATGGCTGGCAGGGCTCAAGGACAGCGACCTGATGGCCCGGGTTGCCAAGACGCACAACTATCTCAAGACCACCAAGCCGCCTCACGACTACGGTCGTCTGCTGTTGCTGTGGACATCGACCCGCGTGCCCGGCCTGGTGGACGCGAAGAAGCGACAGGCGCTGATCGACATGGTCGTCAAGCACCAGCAGCCGGATGGGGGCTGGTCGATCCGCACGTTTGCCACGCCAGAGACATGGGGTGATGGCAGCCGGGCCGCGAAATTGAAGGCAGAGCCCGAATTCAAGAACCCGCCCAGCGACGGTCACCAGACAGGCCTGGTCCTGTTGGTCCTCCGTGAAGCCGGTATTGCGTCCAAGGATCAGCGGATCCAGCGAGGTGTGAAGTGGCTGAAAAAGAACCAGCGGCAGTCGGGTCGCTGGTGGACTCGTTCGCTGAACACCGATGGTTTCCACTACATCACCTTCAGCGGCAGCTGCTACCCGCTGTTGGCGCTGGGCATGTGCGGTGAGTTGCCGGACAAGGTCCGAGTCAGCGCTGCTCCGTAAAATGGCGTGCGACTGCCGGGATCACGCGGCGGCACCTCGGGTGTCCGTCGATGGTGGCTAATGCCGTCGGCATGTTGGAGTGCGCAACGTCGATCTTCGAATGTCAGGAGATTCCGGGATGAGGACAGCGAACGAGATCCGGTGTGGCTTCGGATGGACAACCGCACTGGTGTGGCTGGCAGCCGGGCTGATGGGGATCGGTGGACTCCCGCTCGCAACAGCAGCGCCGAAAACCGACGAGATTCGTGATATTGGTTCGCGCCGCGAACTGATGATCGACAACTTCCTGGTGGATCGCCTGGTCGGTGCCGCTCGCCTGCGACTCCACAATCCCGTCCGGCGCGAGATCGCGATCGTCCACGACGCGCCGTGGGAAGGGAACGGCTGCAACTATTACACCGTGTTCTTCGACAAGGGGTATCGCGGGACCGGGCGATACCGGATGTACTACCACGCCTGGCACATTCCCTCGGACGGCAACCAGTCACACCCACTGCGAATTGCCTACGCCGAGAGCATGGACGGAATTCACTGGGTGAAGCCGAAACTCGGTTTCTTCGAGCACGCCGGATCCAGGCAGAACAACATCGTGTTGTCCGAAATCAACGGCCAGCAGCCGCACGATTTCTCGGTTTTCAAGGACGACAATCCCAGCGTGAAGCCGGAAGCGAAATACAAGGCGATCGGTTACGGGAACAAACCGCCGGGACTGTATGCCTTCCAGTCGCCCGACGGTCTCCGATGGACACCGATGAACAATTCGAAGCCGGTCATGACCGGTCATGCCTTCGATACCCAGAACATCGCCTTCTGGGACTCTCGCATTGGCAAGTACCGCAGCTTCGTCCGAGACTTCGACGGAAAAATCCGTGGCATCAGGACGGCCACCTCCGCGGATCTCGTGAACTGGACCAGGCGAGACTGGCTGGAATATCCGGGGACCCCTGTTGAACAGCTCTACACCAACCAGATTCTCCCCTATTACCGGGCTCCTCATCTGCTGATCGGGTTTCCCGCACGCTACGTGGATCGCGGGTGGGTGCCGGGCACCAGGCGGCTGCCGTCGTTGAAACTGCGAGAGCAGAGATCGCGGTCCAACAAGCGGTATGGATCTGCGGTGACTGACACGGTCCTGATGACCAGTCGCGATGGTCGGAGCTTCCATCGGTGGAACCAGGCTTTCCTGAGACCCGGCCTGAGAACCCGGCACAATTGGGCCTACGGCGACAACTACATGGCGTGGCAGATGGTGGAAACCGATTCTCCCGAGGATGACAGTCCCCGGGAGTTGTCGATGTATGCCACCGAAAGCTACTTCACAGGAAAGACGTCGCGGCTAAGGCGGTACTCGTTGAGGATCGACGGGTTCGCGTCGTTGTTTGCGCCTCGCGAGGGTGGCGAGTTGATCACCCGACCGTTCCGTTTTCGTGGCGACCGGTTGTCGGTCAACGTGGCGACATCGGCAGCGGGTTCGGTTCGAGTGGAAATTCTGGATGCCGCAGGAAAACCCATTCCCGGTTTTGTGCTGGCCGAGTCTCACGAGATCTTCGGTGATGCGGTGGATTATCCGGTCGAGTGGAAATCGACCTCGAGCGTGGCCCGCCTGGTTGGCCAACCGATTCGCCTGCGATTTGTTCTCCGTGAGGCGGATCTGTATGCACTGAAGTTTTCCGCCAAGGACAAATCGTCAGCACCAAGGAAACCGCAGGTCTCGAAGTCCGTGCAGGATCGCTGCCTGAAGGTTCTCGAGGATGGTTTGCGAGGTGAGGACTTTTGGCCGGCGATCCACGCGGCCGAAGGCCTGACGCTGGGCGGACGGCAACAGGTCGTGATTGACTTCCTGCGTCCGAAGCTCGATGAGGAAAACGACTCACAGAAAAGGTGTGGGCTGGCACGAGAACTGGTCCGCGCCGGGGCGAGGAAATACGTTGACGAGATGGTTCGTATCCTTGGTGCGAAAGATTCTCACGGTCACGTCCATGCCGCCGAAAGCCTCTACAAGGTGCACGGCTGTGGAGATGGACGTGATCTGGAGCGGGCGTGGAAGACCAGTGACAACATGATTCTCCGGTTGATGGCCGCAGCTGCCCTGGCGAGATCTGGACGCGGTGATGCGCTGGATTTCGTCCGGAACCAGCTGGTGAATCCGGACGACAAGATCTCGAGAATCGCCGCGTGGATCGTTGCGAGGGTCGGTGATCGCACCGACGTTTCGCGGCTGAAACGAGGGATCAAACCGATCAAGGATCCACTGAGCCGATGTTATTTCGAACACGGACTGGCACTTCTGGGTGACGCGTCCGGACGACGGGTGCTGATGAAGAATCTGGTGTCCGATCGCCCGGATATCCGCACCTACGCCGCCGTGTTCGCAGGCGAAGCGAGGATGGTCAGGGCGATTCCCCTGCTGGTCGGCCTGCTGGACGATTCGTTTCCGGATGTCCGTTATCGGTCGGCGCAGGCCCTGCTGGAACTCTCTCGTCCCCAGCCGGCATCCCGGTTTCTGCTCAGGAGAACACAGGTTGACGGGGAAAATGGTCCAACGGTTGCGGTTGGCGTGGAGAATGCTCACTTGGTCCACACGACTCAGCTGCTGCCCGGGAGTCGAGCCGACAATGCGGAAGAGCAGATCCGGTCGGTCCTGGATCAACTGGATGCCTTGATGAGCGGGTATCGGACACCTCGGAGCCAACTCGTCAAACTCAACGTGTATGTGACCGGTCGACCGGTGCGGCAGGTCGTGGAGAAATCCCTGGAGATCTGGTTGCCGACAGGTTGTCGGCCAGCCGTGGCTCATGTCCAGACACCGTTGGCTGATCCCCGGGCCAGGGTGGCAATCGACGCGGTTTTTCCGGCCCAGCAGGTGCAGGCCACCGACGGGGTGAAGCACACGCCGGGTGTCCAGAAGGGCCGTGCGTCGCGGTTTGCCCGGTCGAGTGTTTTGCCGCGGGGAGACGTGGTTTACGTGTCGGGACAAGCGCGGCCCGGATCTCTGTCGGTGGCGACGACGGCAACGATGAGAGGACTCTTTGCGACCCTGGAATTCATGAAGGTCCGCAAGCAGGACATTGTTCAGATCAAGTGCTTTGCCAATCCGGTCAAGGACGCCGCGACAGTGATGGATGCGATTGCCAGTGTGTTTGCCGGCGAGACGATTCCGCCGGTCAGCCTGGTGGAATGGCAGCACGGTTCACTGCCCATTGAGATCGAAGTGGTGGCCTGGCGTCCCGGAATCCGATCGAAGGAACCGCTGAGTTTTGCGACGCCGCCGGGTTTGTCGTCGTCACCGGTCTTCAGCCGCGTGGCGACCATCCACAGCCAGAACCGGATTTACGTGGCCGGATTGCGTTCGACGGGCCAACAGTCTGACGCGTCACAGGTGAAGTCGGTGTTCGACCAGTTGAAGTCCGGCCTGTTGCCCCATCGGTCGGATTTGCGTCACCTTGCCAAGGCGACCTACTACGTGACGACTCCGGGTTCCAGTGGGGAACTGAACCGGCTGCGACCGTCTCTTTATGATCCCAAGCGGCCACCGGCAGCCTCAAAGGCGATGGTCAGCGGTGTCGGGTTCAAGGGGCAGACGATCTCGGTTGACATGATTGCCACGGGCTTGGCCTCGCCGTGACCAGCGGCGTCCTGTCTACCACATTCCCTTGGCGGAGCCGGAGCAACTCGGGCTGGAGATCTGACATGAACCAACTCGTCAAGGCGTGTGTGATCTGGGCGTGTGGCATCGCCTGTGTCGTCGCGGCTGACCAGCCAGAGCCGAAGGCTCCTTTGCCGTTATCCCCCTCGGAGAGTGTTCGCGAACTCAGGCTCCCTGAGGGATTCCGCATCGAACTGGTGGCCAGTGAGCCGCTGGTTGTCGAGCCATCTTGTGTTGCGTTCGACGGTCGAGGACGGATGTTCGTCAGCGAGATTCACGGCTTCAATCTCGAGGGCGAAATCGATGTGAAGGAACTGAACAAGTCGGGGAAGGTTGACCGCACGGTCCGCCGGATCCGATGGGAACGTGTCGGTGGGCCGATCGCCGAACAGGCCAAACGTGGACAATTCGGGACGGTCAAGCTGCTGGTCGACTCCGACGGCGATGGTCGGATGGACAGGGCCGACGTGTGGGCTGACCGACTGCCGCCATGCTACGGCATGCTGCCGTTGCGAGATGGACTGGTGGTCGTGTGTGCTCCGGACATCCTATTCCTGGCCGATCGAGACGGTGATGGGAAGGCGGAGGTCCGTGAGACCCTGTTGACGGGATTTCGTCGTGAGTTCATAGAACGGGGAATCAACAACCCACGGTGGGGACTCGACAACTGGATTTACGTGGGCTCGGGAGGTGACGGAGGGACGATTCGTGGTCCCCGTCTCAAGACACCCGTCAAGCTGGGGCGAACCGATTTCCGCATCAAGCCAGACGGGTCGGCCATCGAGCCGGTCACCGGCACCGTCCGTACTTTCGGCTGGGGAATGAATGCGATCGGAGATCGCTTCACAACGGCCGGCGGGACTCCGGTCTCGGCCAATCTTCCGCTTCCCTATCGATATCTGGGCCGCAATCCCTTCGTCTCTTCTCCGGCGGTGGCCTACACCGCATCGAACTACAATCGCGTGTTCGGTGTCTGTCCACCGCACCCGTGGCGAGTGGTTCGGGGCCGAGACCCGAACTGGGTCAAGTTCTACGGGCAGAGGGAGACCTCCGGCGGATACTTCACCAGTGGTTGTGGGACGGAGATTTACCAGGGGCGTCTCTTTCCCCGGGAAATGGTTGGACAACTGTTCTGTTGCGAGCCGTCCAACAACGTGATTCATCGAAGTGGGCTGACACTGGACGGTTCGACTTACAGGGCGCGGCGGAAAGCGTCCGAGGCCGCGTCGGAATTCCTGGCCTCCGGTGATCCCTGGTTCCGACCTGTGAACCTGCGAGTCGGTCCGGATGGGGCGATGTACATCGTCGACATGTATCGCGAGATCGTCGAAGACTACTCGGCGATTCCCCGGTTTCTTCAGCAACGTTACGGCCTGGCCGGAGGCCGCAAACGGGGGCGCATCTGGCGGCTGATTCCTGAAAAAGCCCAACTGCGACCTGCCGTCAATTGGCAGGAAGCGTCCAACGCGGTCCTGCTGGCAGCGTTGGAAGACGAAAATGCCTGGCGTCGCTTCACCGCTCAGCGAATTTTGATCACCCGGGGCGGGCGGACGGCCATCAGTGGATTGACGAAGTTGGTTCGTCAGGGGCGGTCGGCCACCGGACGGCTGCATGCGCTCTGCACACTTGATGGCCTCGGAGTTCTTCGTCCGCCCGAAATTGCTGCGGCTCTTGGCGACTCGGACCTGGGAGTGAGATTGCACGGATTGCGACTGTCCGAAAGCGTGTTGCCGGACAACGCCGAGACTGTTGGCCTGGTGGCAAGCCTGGCCGCGGCCCCCGAATCCCGAGTTCGACTGCAGGTGGCGCTGACGCTTGGCGAGTCGAACACCTCTGCAGCGAATACCGCCCTGCTGCAGCTTGCCCGCCGATTCGGACAGCAACAGTGGATGTCGGCGGCGATTCTCTCGGGAGCAAGAGATCGCGCTGCGGACCTGCTGGCCGGACTGCTTTCCGAGAAGACGGTCGGGAGGGGAGGGCGTGAACTGGTCGGCCCACTGGCGGCCACTCTCGGTGGGCGTCGACGGTTCTCCGAATGGGGGCTGGTTCTCGAAGCGGTGGCTTCCCACGATGTTGCCGTCAAGACGGCATGCCTCGAGGGGCTGACCACCGGATTGGGATCCGACACGGAGAAACACGACGGTGCTGAGCCGACGTGGACGCCTCTCGCACGGTTGGTGACCGATCGGTCTCCGAAGATTCGGTACCTGGCCATCGGATTGGCATCGCGTCTGGGATTCGGCAGCCGTCCGGCCGTTCGCCGGGAGATCCGACGAGCCGTGGGTCTTGCAGAGGACGTCAGGGTTCCGGTTCCCGATCGGGTCAAGGCGATACGGACGTTGGCCTTTGCGTCGTTCGAACAGGTGGCCAGGACGTTCGAGAAAGTGCTGAATCCCGGTCAGCCGCTGGACCTGCAGTTGACGGCTGTCGCCGCAATGAACGCGTCGAACGATCGACGTGCCATCGAGGCGATGTTGGCCGGATGGAGCCGTTACACTCCTCGCCTTCGAAAGGACGTACTGGATGCTGTGATGTCCCGAGAGAAACGGTTGCCGTTGCTGGTCGGTGCACTCGAAAGGAAGACTGTGGCCGTTGCCGAGATGAACGCGTCGCGGCGTGAGCAGTTGGTGGCGAGCCGCAATCCGAAGGTGTCGGCACGGGCCCGCCGGCTGTTTGTCGAGAGGCCGTTGGAGACAGAGTTGCGGGCGCGTGTTGCTCGCTACCAGAAAGCCCTGGTGGGGAAACGCGATCTGAAGCGCGGTCGCGAGGTGTTTGCTCGGCACTGCCTGGCCTGTCACAGGTTGAAGACGGAGGGGCACGCTGTTGGCCCCGATCTCGGTGGGGTCATCAAGAAGCCTGATGAGGCGATCCTGCTCGAGTTCCTCAACCCCAGTGCAACGATCGAGCCGGCCTTCCAGAGTTACACCGTGGTGACCACCGCGGGACGGATCTACACAGGAACCATGGCTGCTGAATCGGCTACCAGTCTCACGTTGCGCAAGGAGAAGGGGCTGACCGAAACGGTGCTGAGAAAGGAAATCGAGTCGGTCAAGGCCTCGGCGGTGTCACTGATGCCGTCGAACCTGTATGAGAAGATTGGTCCGGCCGAAATCGCCGATGCGATTGCCTATCTCAGAAAGGCGTTGAGGCCCTAGACGGCCGGATTTGTGACGTGCGACTTCCGGTGGTGATCAGCCGGCCATCCACGTACGTTGGGGCAATTCGTTCAGGCGGCCAGGGAGAAACCATGTTCACGATCGCTGAGTCTTTCTGTTTGAAACCCGGTTGCTACGACGAATACAAACGGGCTCACGATGAACTGTGGCCTGACATCGCCGAGAGCATGGCGGAACACGATGTGAGCATGGCCATCTACCTGCGAGGTGACCGGCTGTTCCTGCACGGAGTGGCTCCCAGTCGTGAACACTGGGACAGGATGCGAGAGTATCCCGGGCTGCCGAAATGGCACGCTTACATGGCCACACTGATGGTGACCGATGACCAGGGACACACGGTCGTCGAGGAACTCGAGGAAGCGTTCGTGTTCGGGATCTTTGCCGAATAGGGCCGGATCCCCGTCCGTTGCCGGGTGCTACCGAGATGCGGGCCAGCCGTCGGGAAGTTCCAGGGACCAGACCTCGCTGCTGAGCGGCCTCGCGTGGCCACCGGCGATCCAGAGCTTGCCGCCCAGGACGTAGGCGGAATGTTCGTGCCGGGCCTTCCACGTCGTCGAGGTCTTGTATTCGGTCCAGGTTTTGCCGTCCTTCGAGTACCAGGCGTCTCCCCAGTTTTTCGACGGGTTGTTGGACCAGCCGCCCAGCACCCACATGCGGTTGCGGTAGACGACCGACGTGAACCACAGTCGCGGGTGCCACGGCGTCTTTTCGGTCACCCGTGTCCAGTGGACGCCGTCGGTAGAACTCCAGACATCGTTGAAGGCCTCGTATTCCGGCACGTAGTTGCCGCCACCGAAGACGAACATCCGGTCACCGAGCACCGCCGCCTGGTGGTAGGCCCGAGGTGTCCAGCCGGCGTTGTCGGTGGCTCGCGTCCAGGTCTTGCCGTCAGGCGAGGACCAGACATCGTTCTTGAGGCTTTTCTTGTTGCCGAAGTAGTAGTTCTCGGTGCCTCCCAGCATCCACATCCGGCCCTTGAACTGGACGAGGGCGGCGGCCAGTCGAGGAGTCCATCCGGCGGCCTTGGTGGCCCGGGTCCACACCTTGCCGTCGGTCGACGACCAGACCTGGTTGCTGGCCGAATGTCCTGGCAGCCGGCCGTTGTACCAGCCACCCATGAACCACATGCGGTTCTTGAAAGTCAACGACATCGAGAGGTCGCTGTGGATCCAGGGAGCCTTGGCCGTGACCTGGGTCCATTTCTTGCCGTCGGCCGAGGACCAGACATCTCGCGGAGGGGCCTCGAACGAATTCATCCAGCCGCCGAACAGCCAGAGCCTGTTCTTGTAGACGAGTTCGCCCTGCGAGTCCCGGGCGGTCCATTCGGCCTTTTCCGTGACGCGGACCCAGGCAGGCTGCGGCGTGTCGGCGGCGGGCACCGGCGATACGAACAACAGGCAGGTGACGATCGAACAGATGGCGTGTCGTGTGGCGAGCGTCATCACTTGGAGACCTGTTTCACGAGCTTGTGGACCGAGGTGGCGATGCGTTTTTCGACATCACCGGCCCAACGGTAGGCCGGCCGACCGTATTCGTAGAGCCGGGCACCACCCTCGTAGCCGCCCTCTTCCCAGACTCGCCGCGAGGGGATGTAGGAGATCATGTCGTCGGCGTAACCGCAGACCCACGTCCGCGGCCCGAACTCGTTCTTGAAACGCAACGCGAAGTCGACGACCGTTTCGGCTCCCATGCCAATCATCAGCGTGTCCTTGCCCAGTCGCCAGGCGTGAACGGGGTACGGGTAGGTGGGCGAGAACTTCGCTCCGTTGTCGAGCTTGCCCAGCAGTCGCCCGGCCCAGCGACGTTCGATCCGGTTGTTGCTTTTCTGCGCCTTGATCAGCATCTCGCGGTCGACAAGTTTCTGGTAAGCCAGCGGGACGTATTCGAAGGCGGTCTTCAAGCCGGGAGTCACCGGGCGGAGCGGTTGTTTTTTCAGCGCTTCCTCGACGCCGACGGCCAGCATGTGTCCGTACTTCTTGCAGAGCTCCAGCTTGCGGCGGGGCAGGGGGTTCTGGTCGCCGCCGCAGGTGTTGACGAACATCGCCAATGCGCCGGGATGATTTTTCTCGATCTCGACCTGGGCGTAACCGGGGTAGTCCCCGCACCACTTGGTGAAACTGAGCGTGGTCGGGTGGCAGGCGTAGCCGAACAGGATCGCTCGCAGGCTGCCGTTTTTTCCGGTGACCGTCATCACGGGCACGGTGTGGTCGACCGGGCCAACCAGGGGCTTCCCGGCGGCCAGCAACGCCGGCACGTCGGCCTCACGGTTGTTTCGCCGATTGACCCCGAAAGTCGCTCGGCCCTGTCCGGTGTGAATCGTCGCCGGCTTCAGGTCTGCCAGGGCACGGCCGATCAGTTCGACACTGCGAGTGACCATCCGGTCGGTATATTTCCGGACCAGTTCCTCCTGCGCCTCTTCGACCGGGTAGTAATCAATCAGGTCTTCACCCAGTCTCGGGCCACAATGGTTGTGCGAGAAAGTGAACATGATCTGGTGACGATCGAGCTGGAATTTCTTCTTCACCTGCTGGAAGACCCGGTCGCTCATTCCCTTGGGCACGCCCTGGAAGTCGCTGGTGATCAGCACCACTCGGTGGCCCTTTCCGTCATCCAGGGCCAGGGCTTTCATCCACAACTCGTGCAGAGTCTCGGTCGCGACTCGCCTGCTGCCGTAGCCGGCCAGCCAGACATCGGTCTTGGGAGTCAGGACGGCCTTGGCCAGACCGGCTTTCCATGCCGCTTCGAGTGGGGCTGACCCGGTCAACAGCAGGGTGCAGGCGATGGTCAACGCCAAGGACAGCGGCCCCGATGGGCGTGTTCGAGAAACGGGCGATCCCGGTGTCGCCAGAAAACGATCGGTGGAAATCATGGTCACGCTCCCGCTTCCGTCAGGGTGTGGATATTCTGAGCCTCACCGAATGCCCGGCGATCCACCGAGCGGGTGAGTGAAAACCGGCAATCGGCCAGCACTGATGATACGAGGAAACCGTCAAGATGGCACATTCGCAGGAGTCGGGATTCAGTCGTCGGGACTTGTTGACGGCCGCAGCCGGACTGGCAGCGGGCGTCTCAGCGCAGGGGGGCCGTGATGTGAGTTCGGCCGAGGTGGCTGTGCCGCCTGCCGCAAATCCCGAAATGCTCCACTTTTCGAACCTCAACCAGCCGCAACGGTACCAGTACACTCGGTCCAGTGATCTTTCCGGCCGACGACGGTTCGCGTTTCTGGATACCCGCCAGGTTCGTGATATCTCGGGTGCGGAACTTCGTTTTCACCCGGCCGAGAAACACGGCGACCCGGTTCTCGAATGTGACCCCACGCTGGAAACGGGTGTGCTGGTCTACGGTAGTGTGCTGCATGACGGCCAACGTTTCCGAATGTGGTACCAGCCGATTGCTCACAAAACCGGTCCCGGGAATCCCTATGACGTCTCGTATGCTGAGAGCACTGATGGGGTTCACTGGGAGCGTCCGAAACTGGGGGTGGTGTCCCGGGGCGGTTCGAAAAAGAACAACCTGGTCAACATGCGAGGACATGGGCCGAGCGTGATGGACCTGGGGGCCGCGGCTCCACCGGAGCGACGTTACCTGGGGATCGCGGTGGGATTTGCTCCGATTCTGGGAGTTCCCGAGGCTCTCGATCACCCGAAGACCCGCAGGCACCACGGCTACTGGATGTACTACTCGGCCGACGGATTTCGCTGGCAGCTTTACGAACGACCGGATTGCGGCATCCTGAACTACATGTCCGACACCGCGTGTTTCGTCCACGATCCACATCGCGGTCGCGTGTTAGGCAGCGTGAAACTGGAACCCCGTGTCCGACTCTTCGACCGTCGCAGCGTGACAATCGCCTCCGCCGCAACGAGTGATCTGGCCCAATGGTCCTCGCCTCGCCTGGCGCTTTATCCCGACGAACTGGATGACCGGATGGCGGTCGAACGGGGAGCACGGTTTCTCGAATTCTATGGCATGGGGATATTGCCGACCCGGGATGTGTTGATCGGCTTCCCCGAAGCGTACTGGGTGAAAGGAGGCCTGCATCCATCACAAGTAGCGGGGGTGCGACTGGGATGGGAGGGGAAATGCGACATCCAGATGGCCTACAGCTACGACGGCCACGCCTGGCATCGATCGCTGGGCCGTCAGCCGTTGATCGCATTGGGCAAGCCCGGGTCGTGGGACGCTGGGTTTCTGACCATGCAGGGATCGGCGGTCGAGGTTGATGGCATGACCCACCTCTACTACAGCGCCAATCCGGGGGGCCACGCGTTTCCTTCACAGTTGAACACCCGCAAGATCGGCCTGGCCCGGGTTCGGCAGGATCGCTTCGCGTCAATCGGGACCAACGATCGTGGAATGGTCGAAGTGTTTCACGGCCGACGTGCCGGGAGCGGATTGGCCGTCAACTCTCTGAGCCGTGATGGCGGCGAGGTGCGGGTGGAAGTTCGACGGCCCCGTGGAAAGCGGAGCGAACCGATTGCGGGGTTTTCGGGAGCCGACTGCCGTCCGGTGCGAGGTGACGACATCCGACACACGGTCGCCTGGAAGGACCGGACGTGGCAGGATCTGCCCGTCGGCGAAGACCTGTTGCTGAGATTTCAACTGGTCAACTCGGACGTGTTCGCCTACGAACTCTTGTCCTGACCTTTTTGTCTCTGGTGGAAGCTGTTGCAGCCGGGTCAGCACTTGGCGGTCTTGCGTTTCTTGCCGATTCGTCCGGCGGTCTCGGCCTTCTCGATGTACTCGGTCGCCAGGGGGACCTTGCACGCCGTCTCACCGGTGTCGACCGAGACGTTGCCGATCTTCTTGGCTGCGGACTTGGCCGCCTTCAGGCACGGGGTGACATAGACCCCGACGGAAATCACGAAACGGTTCATCGTGTAGCGGACCCTGTTGGGGGTGCCGTCGATTTCTGCGACGACCTGTTTGAGCAGCCCTCGGATCTCTGGCAGGTCCAGTTCGTCGTCGGGGAGAACGGAAATCCACGACGAGTACGTGCTCCAGCCGCTGGAAGCCACCGACTCCTTCTTTGATGCCATCCACTTCAGCGACAGGTCTCGAGCGTGCTGGCTCTCGCAGGCGACCCACGGGACCGTGTATTCGCTGAGCATGCTCCAGTCCGACTCCCGGCACCATCCGTCCAGTTGCTTTTTGGTCATCAGGGATCCGTCGGCGACCAGGCCGGCCAGATACCGGGCGTCGGCGTTGCCCGTGGCGTAGAGTTCCAAGGCGAGGTCCTGTTCTCCGCGGATCTGTTTGACGATCGTCTTCAGGTCGGCCACCTTGACGCCGAACATGTTCTCGGGTGCCCCGTGACGCTGGCACGTCCGGCGAGTCTGTTCGCTGCCCAGTTTCTTCAACTGGGCCATCACCTGCTTGAGCGTTGTCATGGCAATGTGCTCTGTCGGGGTCGATGGTACAACAGTGTGTGGTCGTCCACTGGCACCGGATTGTGGTTGACCCGGTTGCGGATACGCCAGTCCGTGATGTGTTCGCTGCGAACCGGCTCAGTCGGTCTGTGGATTCAGCGAACGGTGTAGCCATTCCCTCAGGGCCTTTCGGGCCGGTGAAGGTCGCAGCGTCCAGGCGTCGTTGTGATTGCGGAAGCCGGTCAACTGGAACGTGAACCGGCCGGGGACTCCTGTGGTGTCCAGGTACTTCCGTGTGGCTTCCAGGCTCATGGCCGCGTTGGAGTGTGATTCGTGGCAGATGAACTGGGGCCGCTTGCCCAGGCGTTTCAGTCGGGTCCGGGCCGAATGCCGATCGGCCCCGGGGTATCCCCAGCGTTCGAAGACACCGTCGTAATGGCTGTAGGGAATCATCGCGGCCCAGAGTTTGGCAATCTCGTCGTCGTAGAGTCCGATGTAGTTGCAGGCGATGGCTCCTCGTGAGAAACCCGCCAGGACGACGCGATCGGGATCGCCACCATGTCGGCGGCACAACTCGGGAACCGCTCGCTTGATGTAATTCAGGGTCGGTTGCGGGTCGTGCCCGGGCCGTTTGCCCCACCAACTGGTGGCGATCTTCTTGCCGGTGTCGTCGATGAACGGCAGGCAGATCCAGATGTAGTTGCGGCCGCCGGAAATGCCGTATCCCAGTTTGCTGCCCTCGGGTCGCCCCGTGCTGACGTCACCGAATCCGTTTCGGTAAGGGCCGTTGCCGGCCAGTTCAACGATCACCGGATATCGTTCACCCGCCTTCCAGCCGGTGGGCAGCCAGGTGACGTGGTAGAGTTCCGTCGATTCGTTCCCTTTCAGCACCTCCTTGACCCGCTTTCCCGGGCCGGCGATTCCGGGTGAGAGTTTCGGCAGGGTGAGGTCTGCAGGGACCGATGCTATGTCGGGTGGAAGCTGGGCCAAGGCGGAGGAGAGTCCGGACATGATCAGCAAGGGCCCCAGGAGATGGGCAACGGCCGGTGTTCGACGAGCGGGAATCATCTTCGGTTGTGGTCAACAATTGTGTGGGTTGGGCCGGACCTTGTAAGCAATCGGCCGGCATCTGGTTTATCATCCGTCCGAATGAACGCCTGTCCAGTGGAGCCGGGGAGCGAGGAAGCCGGGTGCCCCGGTTCGAAAACGGACGGGTGCTCCCGGTGGTGATGAAAGGTTACTGGTTACGGATCATGAAACGGATTCTGGAACATTGGACCCGGCCCGCGTGGCCGGTTGTCCTGTTGTTGATGGCCATTATTGGGGTGGAAACTCGAGTCCTGGCGGTCGAGCCTTCACTGAAGGTGACGGGATTTGTGGCCGACGTCTCACCACCGCTGGGGCAGCCTGTGGGCCTGGGATTTATTGCTCCGGCACTCACCAAAGAGCATCCGTTGCTGGCCAAGGGGATCATCCTGGAGGGATCGGGACAGCCGGTTGTGCTGTGTGCGATCGACTGGATGGAATTTCACAACAGCGCCCTGTCGCTGCTGCAGTCCCGCATCGCGGCTGCCGCCGGGACCGATCCGTCGAGGGTCAGCGTCCACGCTCTGCATCAGCACACGGCACCGGCGCTGGATCCCGACGCTCAGATCCTGATGTTGCCTGTCGACAGTCCCAGGCGAATTGCCACGGCGCTGTACCTGAAATTGACCGCCGAACGGATCGCCACAGCTGTCCGAGCGGCTCGACAGAATTCTCGGCCGGTGTCACATGTTGGCACCAGCCAGGCCAAGGTCGAAAAGATGGCTTCCAGTCGGCGTCTGCGGCAGAAAGACGGATCGATCACGGCCAGGATGAGCCGTACCAGGGACGCGGCGCTGCGTGCGTTGCCCGAGGGCCGGATCGACCCCTGGTTGAAGACGGTCACGCTGTTCAACGGGTCGCAGCCGGTCGTGCAGTTGCACTACTACGCGACTCATCCCCAGAGCTTCTACGGAGATCGGCGGTTGACCTACGACGTACCGGGTATTG